>Ga0070739_10002335_pt1 | contig 25801 bp, 24 predicted proteins | sample Coa_R1_7_FD_66445 | JGI IMG/M metagenome (GOLD analysis project Ga0070739, IMG submission 66445) | Surface soil microbial communities from Centralia Pennsylvania, which are recovering from an underground coalmine fire - Coalmine... | ecosystem: Environmental > Terrestrial > Soil > Unclassified ...
CGCGCAGAAGACGCCGTCGACGGAGGCGTCCGGCAGCGGGATCTCCTCCGCCGTTCCCGGCAGCGTCTCGGCGTCCGGGATCAGCGCCCGCATCGCATCGTCCGGCTCGACGGCGACCACGCGCGCGAAATGCCGCACCAGGAGCCGGGTCAGCTTCCCGGTGCCGGCGGCGAGATCGAGCACCTCCGCGGCGCGCGGCAGCCCCGCCACCTCGGCGACGCGCTCGGGCCAGCCGGGACGGCCGCGCTCGTAGTCGCCCGCGGCGGCACCGAAGCTGCGCGCCCGCGGGTCGCTCAAGCGAAGGGGCCCATCGTCGGGAAGCGGTCCTCGCCGGCGAGCAGGTCGCGGAGGAAGAGCGCGACGCCGATGTCGCCGGTGAAGAGCGAGTAGCGGCCGCGGCCGACCCTCAGCCGCTCCCGCTCGACCTGCCCGATCGCGTGCATCGCGAAGGCGCGCGCCCGCTCGAGCCAGAGGTCGTCGCCGGTGCGGTTTTGGAGGACGAGGAAGGCGTACGCGTTGCCGGACGTGCCGTGGCAGAGGCCCGAGCCCTTCGCCAGCGGCCCGGCGCGCCAGGTCAGCTCCCCGCCCGCGAGCGCGAGCTCCTCGTCGAGGAGGTCGCCGAGCGAGGCGACCATGCCGGGCGCGCCGTGGCACCACTGGACGCGGATCTGCTCCGGCGTGATCCGGGTCGTCGGCATCCAGTTCGCGAGGCGGTCGTCACGCACGCTGTACGGCGAGAGGTCCGCGAGCTCCGGTGCCCGGCCGCGGTTCGCGAGCGCGCGGACGATGCCCGCGTAGCCGTGCGCCGGGCCGAGGAACCGCTCCGTGCGGCCGTACAGGTCCTGAGTCCAGAGCCCGTCGTCGTCCTGGGTCGCGAGGACACGCTCGGCGCAGAGACGCCACACCTCCTCCCAGCGTGCGTCGCCGCTCCACGCGAGCATCGCCTCCGCGACGAGCAGCGTGCCGGGCGTCCCCCACATCACCTCGTTCGTCGGCGAGTCGAGGTTGGCGAGGACGAGTGCGTGGACACGGTCGGCCACGGCGTCGTCGCCCGTGACGCGGAAGGCGACGAGTGCGATCCCGCACTCGCCCATCCAGTAGCTCGGGGCTGAGGCCATCTCGCCGAAGTCGGGCCTTGCGCGGTAGCGGTCGACGAGCGCGAGCGCCGCATCGTCCCAGCCGGCCGAGCCGAGCTCGTGCAGCGCCCAGACCATCCCGGCCGAGCCGAGGTAGAGCGAGGTCGAGTCCTCGTCGTCCTCGCCGTCCGCCGGATGCCACGGCCAGCGCTCGCCGTCGAAGGCCGCCTCCGCGTCCGCGACGATCGCGGCGACCGCGTCGCGGGCGCGCTGCTCGTCCCACTCGCCGCCCGCGAGCGGCTCGTGCTCGGAGGGCCGCCAGAGCTCACCCATCGGCGTGACCGGCGAGCATCGCGCACGAGCGGCCGCGCACGCCGACTCGCTGCTTCCAGTCCGGCGGGAAGACGTAGCGCTCGCGCAGGATCCCCGTGCTCTCGAGGACGCGCCAGCCCGCGATCTCGAGCGCCTTCCGCAGGCCGCGCCGGTTGAAGACGAACCACTCGCCGCCGTCGCGGCGCGCGTCGAGCCGGGCGAGCGGAACAGGAAGCAGGTCGAGTGGCACGCTGATCGTGTCGAGCAGCAGCAGCTGCGCGGCGACGCGGCGCACGGCCTTGAGCGCGCGGATCGGGTCCTCGAGCGTCTGCAGCACCCAGCCCAGGAAGGCGAAGTCGAACTCGCCCTCCAGGTCGTAGACGCTGCGCTCCTCGTAGCGGACGCTCGACTCCATCGCTTCGAGCCGGGCGCGCGCCTCCCGGGCGAAGAGCGACGGCACGTCGGTCGCGAGGACGTCCGCCGCGCCGCGCCGCTCCATCTCGAGCGCCCAGAACCCGTCGGCGGTGCCGACGTCGAGGCAGCGCCTGCCGGTGAGATCCGGCCAGGGAAGCTCCGCCGCGACGGGCGCCCGGTCGACCGCCTCGTACCACGGGGTGTTCAGACGGCGCTGAGCAGAAACGCGCGCGACTCCTTCAGCATCTCGCGGGCGATCACCAGCCGCTGGACCTCCTGCGTGCCCTCGTAGATCTGCGTGATCTTCGCGTCGCGCATGAAGCGCTCGACGGGGTACTCCTTGATGTAGCCGTAGCCGCCGAGGATCTGGACGGCGTCGGTCGTCACCGCCATCGCCACGTCCCCGCACTTGAGCTTGGCCATCGCGGACGCCTTCGTCAGCTCCGCGTCGTCTGCTCCCTCGTCGACCATGCGCCCGAAGCGGTAGAGGAGCCCGCGCGCGGCCTCGCACTCCGTCTCCATGTCGGCGAGCTTCGCCTGGATCAGCTGGTGCTGCGCGATCGGGCGGCCCATCGTCTCGCGCGTCTTCGCGTACTCGAGCGCGTAGTCGGTGGCGCCCTGCGCGATGCCGAGCGCCTGCGCGGCGACGCCCGGCCGCGAGCGGTCGAGGATGCGCATCGCGATCCGGAAGCCCTCGCCCTCCTCGCCGAGCAGGTTCCCGGCGGGGACGCGGCAGCCGTCGAACGTCAGCTCGCCCGTGGTCGAGCCCGCGATGCCCATCTTCGGCTCGAGCCGCGCCACCGAGAAGCCGGGCGTGTCGGTCTCCACCACGAAGGCGGAGATGCCGGAGTGGCCCGCCTCCGGATCGGTCTTCGCGAAGACCGTGTAGAGGTTCGCGACGCCGGCGTTCGTGATGAACCGCTTCGAGCCGTCGAGGACGTACTCGTCGCCGTCGCGCCGCGCAGTCGTCCGCATCGCGGCCGAGTCGGAGCCGGAGCCGGACTCCGTCAGCGCGTACGCCGGCAGCCACTCGCCCGACGCGAATCTCGGCAGGTACCGCTCCTTCTGCTCGTCGCTGCCGGCGAGCTTGAGGCCGAGCGAGCCGAGCTCCTGCACGGCGAGGATCAGCGCGGAGGTCGCGCAGACCTTCGCCACCTCCTCGATCGCGACCAGCGAGAGGAGAGTCCCGGTGCCGAGGCCGCCGTACTCCTCTGCGAAGAAGAGGCCGAAGATGTCGTTCTCGCGGAAGAGCTCGACGACGTCCCAGGGGAACTCGTGCGACTCGTCGATCTCCGCCGCCCGCGGCGCGATCCGCTCGCGCGCGAGCTGCCGGACGAGATCCCGCAGCTCGCGCTGCTCGTCGCTCAGGACGTCCCAGGGCACGCGCCGATTCTACGGCGAGGCGGTTGCCGGGCCGCGGACGACGACGTCGTCTGTCCCCGCCACGTCTGAATAGACGGTCGCGCAGCGCATCGTGTCGTCCTCGGTCGCCTTCAGCGCGTAGTTGTGGTCGTTCTCCACGGTCTGCGACATCCCGAGGCTCGCCGCGCGCTGCTCGACGGCGCTCTCCATCGCCCGCAGCGACAGGCACTCCTGCGTCAGCGGGCGGAGGCTGTCCGCGAACTCGTGCGGAGGCGAGTTTGCCGCCCCTGCCTGGTTGCCGAAGTCGATCAGCGTGACGGTCTTCGACCCGGGCTCGGGGTCCGAGCCGCTGTAGCAGGGGACCGGATTCGAGCTCGGCCGCACCTGGATCGTCCAGTCGACGAAGCCGAGCCGATTGAGCTGCCGCTGCGCGAACGTCGTCGCCGCCGAGGCGTCGAAGCAGGCCGAGCCGAGCCCGTTGATGTGGTCGTCGAGCGAATCCTGGAGCTCGATCAGCGCGACGTCCTGCGAGGCGATCGGCGTCCAGCCTGCCGGCGGCGTCTCGCTGCTCGGGATGACGGTCACTCCGCCGAGCCCGTCGTCGTACGCCTGCAGCTTCGGGACGGGGGCCGGCCAGATGGCGGCGCAGTCGGCGGCCGGGTCGCCCGAGGTCGCCTCGATCACGCTCGTCACCCCGTGGATCAGGCAGTCGACGGAGGTCGTCTCCCGCGCCGGGCCGTGGGTCAGGGCCCAGCCGGCGCCCGTGGCGGCGGCGACGACGAGGACGGCGAGGGCGATCACGACGGCACGCCGCGGCCGGCGGCGGGAGTGACGCTCGCGCGCCGGACGGAAACTCGCGATCCCGTCGAGCAGCCGCTCCTGCGCGGACTCGCCGAACAGCGCGGCCGCTTCCTCGTCGGAGACCGGCGCGATCCGCGAAAGCAGCTCGAGCGAGTCAGGCGCACTCATGGTGTTCTCCTCCTTCGGACAGCCGGATCGGGGCGGGGGCCTCCGGCGCGAGCGCCGCCTCGAAGCGGCGCCGCGCCCGGTGCAGGCGCAGACGGACGACCGCGCGGCTCGCTCCGAGCGCGACCGACAGCTCCTCCCGCGTCAGTCCCTCCCAGGCGAGCAGGGCGAGGATCTCGCGGTCGGGCTCGCTCAGGCTCGCGAAGGCGCGCGAGACCCGGTCGTCGGACCCGGGAGCGGCGAGAGCGACGGCCGCGGACGGGTCGAGCTCGGCGGTGAGACGCTCGGCGAGTGCGCTGCGGCGCCGCTCTCCGCGGCGCTGGTTGGCGAGCACGCGGCGCGCCACACCGAACAGCCAGGGCCGCACTTGCTCGTCCGCGGGGCAGGACTCGAGCCGGCGCCAGAGCGTCGTGAACGTCTCGGCGATCGCCTCCGCCGCGTCCTCGGGATTCCGCGTGCGGCGCAGGACGTAGCCGGAAAGCGGCGCGAAGAGCTCGCGGTAGAGGCTCTCGAAGCGCTCTCGCCTGTCGGCCGCGGTCACACCTACAGCATGTCCGGTCGGCCCCGGAGCGTTTCCGCGGCGGCTCAGCCCTTGTGGCAGACGGCCTCGACGTTGTTGCCGTCGGGATCGAGCACAAAGGCGCCGTAGTAGTCGTCGTGGTACCAGCGCAGGCCAGGCGGCCCGTTGTCCATGCCGCCCGCGGCGAGGCCCGCGGCGTGGAACGCGTCGACCAGCTCCCGGCTCTCGCAGGCGAACGCGACGTGCATGCCGGTCGTGTACGGCTCGCGCTGGTGGAGCCAGAAGACCGGCCGCCCCCGGTCGCCGAAGCCGACCACCCCGTACTCCGGCCATTCCGCGAGGACGGCCCAGCCGAGCGTCGCCAGAGCCGGCTCGTAGAAGGCGCGGCTGCGCTCGTAGTCCCGCACGTTGGGGCCCACATGGTCGAACATGCCGACATGATCCTCCGGAACGGGACGATCCGCACGCTCGACCCCTCGCTGCCGACGACGGCCGAGCTGTTCGTCGCCGGCGACCGGATCGCGGGGGGCGTCGGCGTCCACGAGTGGGCACTGCCGACCACGGACACCGTCGACCTCGGCGGCCGCTGCGTCCTCCCGGGGTTCACCGACTCCCACGTCCATTTTCCGACCTGGGCGCTCGCGCAGCGGGAGGTTCAGCTCGACGGCTGCGGCTCGCTCGCCGAGGCGCTCGAGCGCGTGCGCGGCGCCGGGCGGCAGGGGAGCTGGCTGCGCGGGCACGGCTGGCGCGACGCCGACTGGCCCGACGGGCCGCCGACGCGGCAGGCGCTCGACGAGATCGTGAGCGACCGCCCGGCGATGCTGATCTCGAAGGACTACCACGCGCTCTGGCTCAACTCCGCCGCGCTCTCGCTCGCCGGGGGCGACCTCGAGGTCGAGGGCGGCGTCGTCGTGCGGGACGACGGCGGCGAGCCGACGGGCCTGCTCTACGAAGAGGCGGCGTGGCAGTTCAAGGCACGGTACGTCCGGATCCCGGCCGACGAGTACCTCGAGGCGATGCGCCTCGGCGTGAAGCTCGCGTCCTCGCGCGGCGTCACGTGCCTCCACGACAAGGACGGCTGGCTCGGCGCGATCGGCCTCTGGCAGCGGCTCGAGCAGCAGGGCTCGCTGCCGCTCCGCGTCTGGCAGTCGACACCCGCCGAGCGGCTGCCCGAGCTGCGCGAGATCGGCCTGCGCAGCGGCGCCGGCTCGCCGCTCCTGCGGCTCGGCTACCTGAAGACGTTCATGGACGGGACGCTCGGGTCGCAGACGGCGTGGATGACCGACGGCGGCGGGGTCGTGATCACGAGCGGCGAGGCGCTGGAGTCGATCGTCCGCGAGGCCGCGGCAGCCGGCTGGCCGGTCGGCGTCCACGCGATCGGCGACGCCGCGAACAGGGCGGCGCTCGACGCCTTCGAGCGCTCGCGCGAGGTGTGGGAGCCGCTCGGCCTGCGCCAGCGGATCGAGCACGCGCAGTGCCTCGCGCCCGAGGACGTGCCGCGCTTCGGAGAGCTCGGCGTCACCTGCTCGGTCCAGTTCACGCACGCGCCCTCCGACGAGCAGCTCGCGAGGCGCTTCTGGGCCGACCGGCTCGAGGGGACGTACTCCTTCCGCTCGCTGCTCGAGTCCGGCGCGCGGCTCGCCAACGGCTCCGACGCGCCGGTCGAGGAGCTCGAGCCGTGGGCGGGCGTCGTCGCCGCCGTGCTCGACCACTGGCGCGAGGACCAGAAGCTGACGCTCGAGCAGGCCCTGCATGCGATCTGCGTCGCGCCCGCCTGGCTCTCGCACGACGAGCGCGTGCGCGGGACGCTCGTCCCCGGCCGCCTGGCCGACCTCGTCGTGCTCGATCGCGACCCGTTCGCGTGCGAGCCGGAGGAGCTGCGCGACGTGCAGGTCGTCGCGACGATGGTCGGCGGCCGCTGGACGCACGACCCGCCGCCCTGGGACTGAGTCCGGAAATCCCTCTTGCGCAGCCCGGCGCAGGAGGGTGATGATCGCCGGGATGCACACGGGCTCGCTCCACGACCTGCGGCACGACGCCTACCGGTACGGGTGGGACAACTCGTTCGAGCCCGCGCTCGAGATCGAGTCGGGCGAGACGGTGCTCCTCCATGTGCGCGACGCCTCGGACGAGCAGCTCGGCCCGGACTCGACCGCGGCCGACGTCGCGGCACTCGACTTCTCCAAGGTCAATCCGGTCAGCGGGCCGGTCTTCGTCAAGGGCGCGGCGCCCGGAGACACGCTCGCGGTCGAGCTGCTCGAGTTCCAGCCGCCGAGCTGGGGCTGGACGGCGATCATCCCCGGCTTCGGCGTGCTCGCCGACGAGTTCGCCGACCCGTGGCTGCGCATCTCGACGGTCGAGGACGGGATCGTCCGCTTCTCGGATCGGGTCACGCTCCCGTTCCGGCCCTTCCCGGGGACGCTCGGCCTCGCGCCGCCCGAGCCCGGGCTGCACTCGATCGTGCCGCCGTCGCGGTGGGGCGGGAACATGGACATCAAGCACCTCAATCCCGGAGCGACGCTCTACCTGCCGATCGGGGTGGAGGGCGCGCTGTTCTCGCTCGGCGACACGCATGCCGCACAGGGCGACGGCGAGGTCTGCGGGACGGCGATCGAGACGGCGATGGACGTCGTCCTCCGCCTGAGCGTGCGGAAGGACGTGACGGTCGACGCGCCGCAGTTCGACCTCCCCGCCGGGCTGCCCGCCGACCACGTCGACTCGGGCCACCACGTCTGCACGGGCGTCGGGCCCGACCTGCTGGAGTGCGTGCGCGACGCCGTCCGCGCCACGATCGGGTGGCTCGGCGAGAACCACGGGCTCGACCCGCAGGAGGCGTACGCGGTCGCGAGCGTCGCCTGCGACCTCCGGATCCACGAGGTCGTGGACGTGCCGAACTGGGTCGTCGGCTGCTTCGTACCCGAATCGATCTTCGAAGGAGGCGAGAGATGAGCGACGTCGCCGTCGCACACGAGGAGTACGCCAGCAAGGGCTCGCTCAGGCGCGAGCTCCGCTTCTGGGAGGCGATCGCGATCTCGATCGGGATCATGGCCCCGACCGCGGCGATGGCCCTCAACGGCACCGCCCCGGCGCTGTACATCGGGCGGGCGGTCCCGCTCGCGTTCCTCTTCGCGGCGATCGCGATCGCGCTCATCTCGTACTCGTTCGTCCGGCTGACGCGCTACTTCAACCATGCCGGCTCGACGTACGCGCTCGCCGGAATCACGCTCGGCCCGCGCGCCGGGTTCTTCGCAGGCTGGGCGCTGCTGGCCACCTACTCCTGCTTCATCGCCGCCGACATCGCCGAGGTCGGCCTCTTCGGCATGGGGTTCTTCCAGGGCTCGGGCATCTGGAACGGCGCCTCCTGGATCGTGATCTCCCTCGTCGCGACAGCCCTCGTCTGGTTCCTGGCCTACGGCGACGTGAAGGTCGCGACGCGCGCGCTGCTCTCGTTCGAGGGGATCTCCGTGACGCTGATCGTGATCGTGGTCGTCGTCATCTTCTGGAAGGTGATCGGGCACACGGCGCCGAACGGCCAGCACTTCACGCTCAAGCCGTTCGTGCCGGCGTCCGGAACGGCGATCGGCGCTATCGCCTTCGCCTCGGTCTTCGGGCTCCTCTCCTTCGGCGGGTTCGAGGGCGCCGCGGCGCTCGGCGAGGAGACGAACAACCCGCGGCGGAACATCCCGCTCGCGATCGCGGTCGCCGTCGGCTTCTGCGGCGTCTTCTACACGATCGTGATGCTCGCCCAGTCGCTCGGCTTCGGCATCGACGCGGCCGGGATCAAGGCGTTCTCCGGCTCGAGCGCGCCGCTCGGCGACCTCTCGCGGCAGTACGTCGGCAGCGGGATGGAGGACGCGATCAACTTCGGCGCGATGCTCTCCGCGTTCGCGAGCACGCTCGGCTGCGCGGCCGGCGCGTCGCGCATCCTCTTCGCGCTCGGCCGCGACGGCTTCATCACGCGCCGTCTCGGAGACGCGTCCTCGCGCACCGGCTCGCCGGCGAACGCGCTCGTCATCGTGATGCTGTTCGGGCTCGGGATCACGATCTGGCTCCGCGTCAACGGCACGAGCGCCGTCAACGCGTTCTTCTATCCGGGGACGGCGGGAGTGCTGGCGATGCTGATCGCCTACTTCGTGATGCAGTTCGGGGCGGCGAAATACCTGCACTGGGAGCGGCGCGAGCCGCGCTGGCGCGTGATCATCCTCGCGCTCGCCACGGCGGCGATCGTCTACACGTTCTACAAGCAGGTCTGGCCGAAGCCGGCCTATCCGTACGACCTCCTGCCCCTGATCATCGCCGCCTGGGCCGTGGTCGGAATCGCGATCACGCTCGCCTTCCCGGCGCTCACGCGCCGGATCGGCAAGGGCCTGAGCGAGGCGGAGGGGATCGTCGGGGACGGGTGAGCGCGTCCGGCCCCCTCGCAGGCGGGCGTACAATCGAGAGATGGCCACCCGGACGATGAACCCGGTCCACGAGGCGACGACGTGCGCGGTCGCGGCGACCGCCGAGATCATCGGCGCCAAGTGGACGGCGCTCCTCGTGCACGACCTCTCCGAAGGCCCGCGCCGCTTCTCGGAGCTCGAGCGCTCCTGCCACGGGATCAGCCCGCGCACGCTCGCCGAGCGGCTCCGCGTGCTCGAGACGGAGGGGATCGTCGAGCGCCAGAGCTATGCCGAGACGCCGCCCCGCGTCGAGTACCGGCTGACGGAGAAGGGCGAGTCCCTGCTGCCGATCATCGACGCGATGCGCCAGTTCGGCCGCGCGTGGCTGCCCTGCGGCCACGAGCACGGCGAGCTCGACTAGCTAGCGGCGCGGCCCGGCCGCGACCGCGCGGTGGAGGATCTCCTCCTCGTCGCGGAGGAGCTGCCGCTCGCGCTCGTCGACGCGCAGCTCCCGCTCTCGCAGCTCCTGCTCGACCGCCCGCAGCCGCTCGGCCGTCGCCGCCGCACGCTGCACGTCCGCCGCGGCGTCGCGCTCGCGCCGCCGGACGGCTTCCTCCTCGGCGCCGAGCGCGCGCTCGCGCTGCTCGATCGCCTTCAGGCGCGCGTCCACCTCCTCGTTCTGGCGCTTCAGCTCGCGGACGCGCTCGTCGAGCTCGCGCGCCCGAGCCTCGAGCGTCTGCACGACCCGCTCGCGCTGCACGACCCGCGTCTCCTCGCTCTCGAGCGTGGCCGAGCGCTCGCCGAGCGCCCCTGCGAGCTCGGCCAGGGACCCCTCCTGCCGCTGCACGTCCGCCTCGCGGCGCTCGAGCTCGGCCGCGCGCCGCTCGAGTTCGGCCACCTTCGGCTCGAGCTCCGCCTTCCGCTTCGCGAGCGCCTCGGCCTCCCGCGCGAGGTCGGCGCTGCGGTCGTTCGCGGCCCAGGCCTCGCGCTGGACGCGCTGCTCCTCCTGGGCGAGCTCCTCCTCGCGCCGCGCGAGGTCGACGCTCCAGCTCTCGTACGTCGGGATCCGCGCCTCGGCCTCCGTCACGGCGGCCTCGCGGTCGGCGACTGCCGCCTCGGCCGAGGCGAGCAGGCGCATCCGCGCCACGACCTGGGCCTCGCGCTCGGTCAGCTCCATCACGCGCGCCGAGAGCTCCTTCTCGCGCGCGAGGATCGCGTCGACGCCGACGGCGCGCTGCTGGAGGTCCGACTCGCGGCGCTGCAGCTCGTCCCACTGGTCGGCGATCGCCTTGCGTCCCTCGATCGCCTCCGCCTGCAGCCGGTCGAGCGTCGCGGCCCGCTCGGCCAGCTGCCGCTCCTGCACGGCGAGCCGCTGCAGACGCTCCTCGACGGCGTTCAGCCGCCGCCGCAGCACCTCGTCGGCGAAGCGATCGGTTCCCGCGAGGGCGGCCCAGTTCGGCCGAGACGGGTCCTGGCTCATGGCCTTACCACTTCGGGGGAAGGATGCCTGGTCCTGTGGCCGGCGCTCAGCGCGGCAGGTCGCCGAGCGCGGTGAAGAGCGCGGCGGCGGTGTCGATCCCCTTGCCGAGGTACTCGACCAGGAAGCGCTCGTTCGGCGAGTGGACGTTCGACTCGGGAAGCGCGAAGCCCGTGAGGATCGTGTCGATGCCGCGCTCGGTGAGCGCCGGCATGAGCGGGATCGAGCCGCCCGTGCGGGTGAGGAGCGGCCGGACGCCGAGCGTCTGCTCGAACGCGGCGACCGCGAGCTGGACGGCGGGAGCGTCGGCGCGGACGAGACCCGGGCCCGCGCCGCCGCGGCGCACCTCGAGCTCCGCGCCTTCGGGCGCCGCCTCGCGGAGCAGCCGCTCGGCCGCGTCGCCGATCGTCTCGACGTCCTGCCCGGGCGCGAGGCGGATCGTGAACTCCGCCGCGGCGGCGACGCTGAGCGTCGTGTTCCGGACGCCCGGCTTGCCCCCGAGGATCCCGTTCACGTCCGTCGACGGCTCGGCCCACGTGCGGACGTAGAAATCCTCCTCGGCGCCGGCGTCGAGCGGCCGCGCGCCGGCCTCGGCGAGGGTCGACGCGCCGGAGGGCAGCTGCTTCCAGGCCTCGAGCTCCTCCGCCGTCGGGGCCGCGATCCCCTGGCGCAGCGGCTCGGGAAGACGCCCGTCGGGCCCGGCGAGCACGGCGTCGAGGCAGCGCATGAGCGCGTGGATCGCGTTCAGCGCGGCGCCGCCGTACATGCCGGAGTGAAGGTCGCGCTCACCGGTTTGCACCTTCACGTCGAGTCCGACGAGGCCGCGCGTCGCGAGCTCGATGGTGGGCACGTCGCGCCGCAGCATCCCGCCGTCGAAGATCACGGCCGCGTCGGCGCCGCGATCGTCCTGCGCGAGGAAGTCGACGATCGTGTGGCCGCCGATCTCCTCCTCGCCGTCGTAGGCGAGGCGGAGGTTGACCGGCAGCGCGCCCGCCTCCACGAGCCGCTGCGCGGCGCGCAGCACGAGCCAGAGCTGGCCCTTGTCGTCGGCGATCCCGCGCCCGTATGCCCACTCGCCCCGGACGTCGAGCGTGAACGGGTCGGACTCCCAGAGTTCGAGCGGCGCCGGCGGCTGGACGTCGAAGTGGTTGTAGACGAGCACCGTCGGCGCCCCGGCGGCGCCGTTCGAGGCGGGGATCTCGCCGATCGCCAGCTCCCGCTCCCCGAACGGCGTCAGCTCGGCGGTCCCGCCGATGCGGCGGATGAACTCGCACGCCCACTCGCCCGCGCGCTTGACGTCCTCGCGGTGCGCGGGGTCGGCGCTCACGCTCGGGATCGCGATGAACTCGGCCAGCTCGGCGCGCCAGGCGTCTTCCACGAGGGATGATCCTATGCTGCTCGCCGTGAGGTTCGTGGAGGTCACGCTCGCCGCTCCGCCGAACCGCCTCGCCGAGCTGGAGGCGTTCTACGCGGGCATGACCGGGGAGACGACGCTGCGCTTCCGTGCCGGCGAGGGCGAGCCGTTCTACCACTTCGCCCTGCTCGTGCCCGGCGACCGCTTCGACGCGGCGCACGCGTGGGCGGACGAACGGTTCGAGCTCGTCGGCGGCGTCTTCGACTTCGAGAACTGGGACGCGCGCGCCGTCTACTTCGAGGATCCGGCCGGCAACCTCGTCGAGCTGATCGCCCATCGGGGGCTGGAGGCGAACGGCCGTGGCGGCGAGTTCGCGGCGGAGGAGCTCGTCGGCTTCTCCGAGCTCGGGCTCGTCGCGCTTCCGGCGACTGCGCTGCGCGCGCTTGGCGGCTTGGGGATACCGCTCTGGGACGGCACGCCGCACGAGCCCGACCGTCTCGCCTTCTTCGGCCAGCGCGGGCGCACCTTCATCCTCGCGCCGCCCGGCCGCGGCTGGCTCCCGACAGGCCGTCCCGCCGAGGCGCATCCTGTCGGCGCCGTCGTCGACGAGCCCCGCGGCCGCGTCGAGCTGACCGGGGATGGGCTCAGCGCGCGGCAGCGCTGAGCGATCTGGTTAATACTCCTAACGAGACGATGGTGCGCCGCTCGCTGCTCCTCGCTCCCGTCCTGGGTCTCGTGGCCGTCACGGCCACCGCGGCGACGGGCGCACACAGGAGAGCCGCCGGCGCGCCGCGAGCCGTCGTCCGGGTCGATCAGGTCGGCTATCCGACTCTCGCCGCGAAGCGCGCCTACCTCATGTCCGAGACGGCGAAGCCGGGCGCCTTCCGGGTGGTCGACTCCCACGGCCACACGGTCTACCGTGGCCGCGCGGGGCACTCGACCGGCGCCTGGAGCAAGCGCTACCGGTTCGTCTACCCGCTCGACTTCGATCGGGTCCGCGCGGCCGGGACGTACAGGGTCGTCGCGGCCGGCGCCGCCTCCCCACGCTTTCGCGTCGAAGCGCCGAGAAAGCTGTACGCGAGGCCGCTCGCCAACTCGCTCTTCTTCTACGAGGCGGAGCGCGACGGGCCGCATTTCATCCGCTCCGCGCTGCGCACAGCCCCCGCCCATCTCAACGACGAGCACGCGATGACCTACCTGACGCCGAAGGCGAACGCCGACGACGGATTCGACGGCGACCTGAAGCCGCTGGGCGTCCGGATCGACGCTGCCGGCGGCTGGTGGGACGCGGGCGATTACCCGAAGTTCGTCGAGACGACGAGCTACACGGTCGCGCTGATGCTGCTCGGCGTGCGCGACTTCCCCACCGAGCTCGGCGCGGGCTCGCCGCGTTCGAACTTCACGAACGAGGCAGCCTTCGGCACCGACTTCCTGCTGCGCATGTGGGACGACAAGGCCCGCACGCTCTACTACCAGGTCGGGATCGGGGAGGCGAACTCGAAGCTCGTCGCCGACCACGACATCTGGCGCCTGCCGCAGGCCGACGACCACTACGGCGGGACGAAGCCGCGCTTCAAGTACATCCGGCACCGCCCCGTCTTCCGCGCCGGCCCGCCCGGCTCGCCGGTCAGCCCGAACCTCGCGGGGCGCGATGCAGCGGCGTTCGCCCTCTGCTACCAGGTGTTCCGCACGAGCCGGCCCGGCCTCGCCCGGCGCTGCCTGCTCGCGGCCGAGCACATCTTCGACCTCGCGGACACGGCGCCGAAGGGGCCGCTGCTGACCGTCTTCACCCACGACTTCTACCCGGAGAGCTCCTGGCAGGACGATCTGGAGCTGGGCGCCACCGAGCTCTACGACGCGCTCGCCGCCGGTTCGCCTCCGCCGGGCCTTCCGCACGCCGACCCGCTCTACTACCTGCGCCTCGCGACGCACTGGGCGAACGCCTACATCCACAGCCGCTTCGACGCGAAGGACACGCTCAACCTCTACGACGTCTCGGGAGTCGCGCACTACGAGCTCGCGCGTGCCCTCAGCCGTGCGGGGCCCGTCTCGGGGCTCGCGACGACGCGCGCCTCGCTCGTCGGGGACCTCGAGCGCCAGCTCGCCGCGGCGATCCGCCAGGCCGGGCGAGACCCGTTCGGCTTCGGCTTCCCGTGGGCGCAGTGGGACACCACCACCCACGGCGACGGCCTCGCCGTGATGGCCAGCGAGGTCGACCAGCTCACGCGCACCGACCGCTATGCGGCGTGGGGCAGCCGCTGGCTCGGCAACGTCTTCGGCGCGAACGCGTGGGGCGCATCGCTCGTGGTCGGCGACGGGAGCGACTTCCCGCACTGCATGCAGCACCAGGTGGCGAACATCGCCGGCTCACGCGACGGTCGGCCGCCGCTCCTGCTCGGCGCGGTCGTCGAGGGCCCCAACAGCTACGCGGCGACCGGCTTCGTCGCCGGGATGCGCCGCTGCCCCGCGCGCGGCGGCGACCGCTTCGCGGTCTTCGACGGCAAGGCGATCTTCAAGGACGGCGTCCAGTCGTACTCGACGGTCGAGCCAGCGATCGACCTCGGCGCGTCGCTGCCGCTGGCCCTCGCCCGCCAGTCGGCGGGTCTGTTCTAGGCGACGTCTCTGAGCGAGTCTGAGTCCGCGAGCGCGCGGAGCTTCTTCAGGCTCTGGTTCTCGATCTGCCGGATCCGCTCGCGCGTGACGTTGAACGCGCGGCCGACCTCGTCGAGCGTCCGCGGCTGCTCGCCGTCGAGCCCGTAGCGCAGCTCGAGCACCCGCCGCTCGCGCGGCGAGAGCGTGCCGAGGATCCTCCGCAGCTGCTCCTTGCGCAGCAGCGTGTCGGCCGCCTCGTCCGGCAGCGGCGCGTTCTCGTCGGTGAGGAAGTGGCCCAGCTCGGACTCGTCCTCGTCGCCGACCGGCTTCTCGAGCGAGACCGGCGCCTGTGCGCTCCGCATGATCTGCTCCACCTCGTCGACGGGCAGGTCGAGGTCGCGCGCGATCTCCTCGGCGCTCGGCTCGCGGCAGAGCTCTGCGCGCAGCTTCCGCTCCGAGCGGACGATCTTGTTCAGCTTCTCGACGACGTGGACGGGCATGCGGATCGTCCGCGCCTTGTCGGCGAGCGCCCGCGCGACGGCCTGGCGGATCCACCACGTCGCGTAGGTCGAGAACTTGTAGCCCTTGCGCCAGTCGAACTTCTCGGCGGCGCGCACGAGCCCGATCGTCCCCTCCTGGATCAGGTCGAGGAAGGGCAGGCCCTGGTTGCGGTAGCGCTTCGCGATCGAGACGACGAGGCGGAGGTTCGCCTCCACCATCTCCTGCTTCGCGCGATGGTCGCCGCGCTCGATCCGCTTCGCGAGCTCGACCTCCTCGGCCGCGGTCAGGAGGTCGACCTTGCCGATGTCCTTGAGGAAGAGCTGGAGCGAGTCGGTGGAGATCTCGCGGACGCCCTCCTCGACCGGAGCCTCGTCCTTCTCCTCCGTGCGGCCGGCGCCGATCACGTCTACGTGCAGCTCCTCGAGCGCGCGATAGACGTCCTCGACCTGGCCGGGCTCGAGGTCGAGGGCGTCGAGGGCGAGCGCGATCTCGTCGGCGCTGACGCTCCCGGCGGCCTGCGCCGACTCGAGCAGCGTGCGTGCTTCGTGCGTCTCGAGGACGTCGGCCGTCGGGCCCGCGTCCTCCCGCTCGTCTACTGCTGCCATGACCCTCCCCTGAAGATGCCGCACGATGCCATGCGCGGTCGCGAAACCGCCATAGGCCGTTCGGCTCATATTTTCTTTACGAAGTCCTACTTGCCGAGGCTCTTCAGGAGCTGTCTCGCCGGACTTGCGTAAACCGTGTGTGGGCCGTCGGCGATCGCGAGGCGGAGCTGGGCGGCGGCCTTCTCGCGCTCGCCGGTCCAGAGCAGGAGCAGGCCGAGGTGGAAGCGGACGACCGCCGACCTCGGGAAGACGCCCGTCAGCGGGCCGAGCCGGCCGAACGCGCGCACGGGGTCCGCCTTCGTGAAGAGGCCCACTGCGGCGGCGGTGCGGGCGAGCGGGTCGTTAGGCGCGAGCTTCGCGGCCGCCGCGAACTGGCGCTCGGCGGAGAGCGGCCGCTTGAGGTTCCAGAGCAGCCAGCCGTAGACGAGCTTCGCGTGCTCGTCGGGCCGCGCCGCCGCGCGCGCCGCCGCGGCGAGCTCCTGCGCCGCCGGCAGGCGGGTGATCGAGCGCGGCGGCTGGAAGTCGAGGACGAGGTACGGCAGGCCCGGAATCTCGCCGGAGTGGAGCGCATCCTCCGCGTCGACGCCGTACGCGGAGTCGGGAACCTCGCGCGCGACCTTCTGCCACGCGGCGACCGCGTCCGCGTTCCGCCCGGCCTGGTAGTCGGCCCAGCCGAGATTGAGGAGGGCGGTCGGGTCGTCCGCGTGCGCGGCGGCGAGCCGCTTCACCGCCGGGAGGCTGGACGGCCCGCGCCACGTGGCGAAGAGGAGGCCGAGCTGCGCGGCGAGCGAGTGGTAGCGGCGGAAGATCGCGGCCGCCTGCGCGGGCCGGGGATCCTGGGCGCGGTCGAGCAGCTTCTCGGCGCGCGCGAGCGCGCGCGATTCCGGGCTCGGGCGCAGGCCGAACTCGAGCTGCAGCGGAGGCGTTCCGGGCTGCGGCGTCGTGACCGCGCCGGGGACGGTCGTCGTCTGGCCGCGCATCTCGAGCCGCGTCAGCCCGACGACGAGAGCAGCGGCGGCGAGCGCACAGGCGGCGACGATCGCGAGGATGCGACGGTTCCGGCCCTCCGCGAACGACGAGGCCTGCGTAGCCACGCCGCGAGCGTAGCGAGGGATCGTGTCGCTACATTTCGGAAAGCAATGCCGAGCTACCGCGAGCTTCTCCAGCAGGTCAAGTCCGAGATCGACGAGACGGACGTCGCCCGGGCGCGCGACCTGCTCGCCGGCGAGGAGCGCCCGCTCGTCGTCGACGTGCGCGAGCTCGACGAGTGGACGGAGGGCCGCATCCCCGGCGCGATCCACATCCCGCGCGGGAATCTCGAGTCGCGGATCGAGCAGGCGGCGCCCGACCGCGCGCAGCCGATCCTGCTCTACTGCGCCGCCGGCAACCGCTCCGCCTTTGCCGCCAAGTCGCTGGAGGAGCTCGGCTACGAGCACGTGACCTCGCTCGCCGGCGGCTACACGGACTGGAAGCGCAGCGGGCTGCCGACCGAGCTGCCGCGCACGCTCGACGGCGCCAAGCGCTCGCGCTACAGCCGGCACATCCTGATTCCCGAGGTCGGCGAGGAGGGCCAGCTGAAGCTGCTCGACTCGCGCGTGCTCCTGATCGGCGCGGGCGGCCTCGGCTCGCCCGCCGCGCTCTACCTCGCGGCGGCCGGGATCGGACGGATCGGCATCGTCGACGACGACCGCGTCGACGCGTCGAACCTCCAGCGCCAGGTGGCCCACTCGACCACCCGCCTCGGCGAGTGGAAGGCCGAGTCGGCCAAGCGGACGATGGAGGAGCTCAACCCCGACGTCGAGGTCGTCCCCTACCTGGAGCGGCTCACCTCCGAGAACGTCGAGCGGATCCTCGCCGACGGCTGGGACGTGATCGTGGACGGCGCCGACAACTTCCCGACGCGCTACCTCGTCAACGACGCGGCCGTCTGGCACGACATCCCGCTCGTGCACGGCTCGATCTACCGCTTCGAGGGCCAGGTCACCGTCTTCAAGCCGCACTCGAGGGCTGGAAGCGCCGCCGGCGAAGCCGGCGACGCCCGGCCCGAAGACCTTGGGGGCCCCTGCTACCGCTGCCTCTTTCCGCAGCCGCCGCCGCCGGAGCTCGCGCCGAGCTGCGCCGAGGGCGGTGTCCTCGGCGTCCTGCCGGGGATCGTCGGCTCGCTGCAGGCGGCGGAGGCGCTCAAGCTGTGCCTGGGCGTCGGCGAGTCGCTGTCGGGCCGGCTGCTCCTCTTCGACGCGCTCGCGACCGAGTTCAGCGAGGTGCGGCTGCGCCGCGACCCGAACTGCCCGGTCTGCGGCGAGCACCCGACGATCACGGAGTACGTCGACTACGTCGAGTTCTGCAGCGGACGGCCGGCGCACGCATGACGACGGTCCGCATCCCTCCCACCCTGCGCGGCGAGGTCGGCGGCGCCCGCGAGGTTCCCGCCGAGGGCGAGAGCGTCCGCGAGCTGCTCGACGACCTGATGGACCGCTTCCCTGCGCTGCGGCCGCAGCTCGTGGAGGACGACGGGATCGCGCCGTTCGTCAACGTCTACGTCGAGGGCGAGGACGTGCGGACGCTGGACGGGATCGACACGCCGGTGCGCGAGGGCTCGACCGTGATCCTCCTGCCGGCGATGGCCGGCGGCGCTTGATCACCGTTCGCGAGCTCTACGCGCTCTGGGGATCGGACGAGGAGTTCCACCCGGAGCTCCGGCAAAGCCTCGAGCCGCGCGGGCCGGAGTGGCTGCTCGAGCTCTTCGCCGGGCTCGGGCCGAAGCCGGGCGAGTTCGTCCTCGACGTCGGCGCGCGCGACGGCAGGCATCTCGCGCGCCTGGTCGCCGAGCACGGCGTCGAGGGACTGGCGCTCGACCCCGTTCCGCAGTCGCCGGAGGTCGTCGAAGGCGTGATCGAGGCGCTCCCCGTGGACGACGGCGGCGTCGACTGGATCTGGTGCCGCGACGTGCTCGTCCACGTGGACGTCGAGCGGGGTCTGGCCGAGTGCGCGCGAGTGTTGAAGCCGGGCGGGAAGATGCTCGCGTACGTCACGCTCGCGACGGCGCTGCTCGAGCCGCGCGAGGAGCAGCGCCTCAAGGACGCCGTCGCGCTCACGTGCCTCGACGGCGAGCGGATCGAGCGCGCCGCCGCCGCGGCGGGCCTCGTCACGGAGCAGAAGATCGAGCTGGGCGGCGAGTGGCGCGAGCGGCTGATCGAGGACGGCGAGTACGACCCGACCGATTCGCTCCTCCGCCTCTCGCGCATGCGCCGGCTGGGGATCGAGTCCCCGCACCACGAGATCGACCTGACATGGGGCATCTACCAACTCCTGGGGAAGCTGTGTCCGACCGTCTACGTGTGGTCGACGACCTCCTCGGCCTGATCGGCAACACGCCGCTCGTCGAGCTGCCGCGCCTGTCCCCGAGCCCGTCGGTGCAGCTCTACGCGAAGCTCGAGGGGCAGAACCCGACGGGCTCGACCAAGGACCGCGTCGCGAAGGCGATGCTCGAGGCGGCCGAGGCGTCGGGCGAGCTCGAGCCGGGACGGGAGCTGCTCGAGCCGACCTCTGGCAACACCGGGATCGCGCTCGCGCTCGCCGCCAAGCTGAAGGGGTATCCGCTCACCTGTGTGATGCCGGAGAACGCGACCGAGGAGCGGCGGCAGCTGCTGCGGCTCTTCGGCGCGCGGATCGTCGACTCGCCCGGCGACCAGGGCTCGAACGGCGCCGTCCGGCTCGCACTCGAGCTGGCCGAGCGGGAGCCGCGCTACTTCATGCCGTTCCAGTACGCGAACGAGGCGAACCCGCGCGCACACTACGAGGGAACGGGCGCCGAGATCGCCGCGGCGCTCGACCGCGTGGACGTTCTCGTCGCCGGCCTCGGCACCGGCGGGACGCTGATGGGCGCCGGCGAGCGCCTGCGCGAGAGCTTCCCCGACCTCGTCGTCGCCGCGGCCGAGCCGCTGCCCGGCGACGCGGTGATGGGCCTCCGCTCCCTGGAGGACGGCTACGTCCCTCCGATCCTCGACGTCTCGAAGCTCGACCGGAAGCTGCTCGTCTCGAACGACGACGCGGTCGAGGGGGTGCGGGCGCTGCTCGACGGCGCCGGAGTCTTCGCGGGCGTCTCCTCCGGCGCCGTCCTCCACGTCGGGCGGCGGCTCGCCGCCGAGCTCGACGAGGGCGTGGTCGTCTGCGTGCTCGCCGACGGCGGCTGGAAATACCTGTCCGCCGGCTTCTGGCAGGGCGAGGAGATCGACGAGAGCAAGCTGTGGTGGTAGTGCCTCCGGCGGTGCGCGAGGCGCTCGCCGAGCACGCCCGCCGGGCGCTGCCGAACGAGAGCTGCGGGCTGCTCGTCCTCCGCGAGTCGGTCGCCGACCGCTACGAGCCCGGCCGCAACGGCGCCGAGTCTCCCTACCGCTTCGAGCTGGAGGTCGATCCCGAGCTCTGGTTCCTCGAGGACGAGGGCTACGAGCTCGCGGTCGTCCACTCGCACGTCTCCGCCCCGCCCCGGCCGTCGCGCACGGACGTCGAGAACGTCGGTCTCTGGCAGGGGAAGCCGTACCTGATCTACTCGGTCGCCCGCGACGAGCTCGCCGCCTGGACGATCGCGGACGGCGAGATCGTCCCGCTCGAGCTCGGCTAGCCCGGTTCGTGCCGGGCGAGTTCGGAGAGCGCCAGCGACGCCCCCGGCCGGGCTGAGGTAGCGTCCTAGCTCCGCCGATGCGGCCCGGGCTTCCGACAGGGACGGTGACCCTCCTGTTCACGGACGTGGAGGGGTCGACGCGTCTCCTGCACGAGCTCGGCTCCGCCGGCTACGCGGAGGCCCTCGCCGAGCACCGGCGCGTCGTGCGCGAGGCGGTCGCGGCCCACGAGGGCGTCGAGGTGGACACGCAGGGAGACGCGTTCTTCGTCGCCTTTCCGACCGCGGAAGGAGCGGCGGCCGCGGCGCTGGCCGCGCAGGAAGCGCTCGCCGAGGGCCCGATTCGGGTGCGCATGGGTCTGCACACGGGCTCCCCGACGCTCACGGCCGAGGGCTACGTGGGGCTCGACGTGCACCGCGGCGCGCGCATCGCCGCGCTCGCGCACGGCGAGCAGGTGCTCGCCTCCCCGGCGACCGCGGCCCTGATCGACGCGGGGCTGCTGCGCGAGGTCGGCCGGCATCGCCTCAAGGACTTCGACGGAGCCGTCCCGCTCTACCAGCTCGGCGAGAGGGAGTTCCCGCCGCTGCGGACGCCGGGAAGCATCGAGCTGCCCACTCCGGCCACGCGGTTCCTCGGCCGCGAGCAGGAGCTGTTCGACGCCGTCTCGCTCGTGTACGAACGCGACCCCCGCCTGCTGACGATCCTGGGGCCCGGCGGCATCGGCAAGACCCGCTTCGCCATCGAGCTCGCGCGCCTGCTGGCGGAGGAGGCGGACGGCGGAACGATCTTCGTTCCGCTCGCCCCGCTGCGGGACCCGGCGGCGGTCGCGGCCGCGATCGCCGACGCGCTCGGAGCGTCCTCGCCCGATCCGGCCGCGATCGGGTCTCGCGTCGGCGAGCGGCGGACGCTCGTCGTGTGCGACAACGCCGAGCACCTGCTTCCTGACGCGGCGGGCCCGCTGGCCGAGCTCGTGGCCTCGGCCCCCATGCTGCGCCTGCTCGTGACGAGCCGGGAGGCTCTGCGCATCCAGGGCGAGACCGAGCTCGACCTCGCTCCCCTCACTCCGCAGGAGGCGGTCACGCTCTTCTGCGAACGGGCCCAGGCGGTGCGGGCGGACGTCGTGCCGAGCCCCACGGTCTCGCAGCTCTGCGAGCGGCTCGACCGCCTGCCGCTGGCGCTCGAGCTCGCGGCTGCCCGGACGAAGCTGCTCGCGCCGCCGGTGCTCCTCGAGCGGCTCGGCAGCACCCTCGACGCACTCAAGGGGACGCGCGACGTGGAGGAGCGTCACGCCACGCTCCGGGCGACGATCGCCTGGTCGCACGACCTCCTGGACGCCGACGAGCAGCGGCTGTTCGCCCGGCTCGGCGTCTTCCGTTCGAGCTGCACGCTGGAGACGGCCGAGGTCGTCTGCGAGGCCGAGCTCGACACGCTCGCCTCGCTCCTCGACAAGAGCCTGCTCCGCCGCCGGGAGGGCCGGCCCGGCGAGGAGCGCTACTGGATGCTCGAGACGATTCGCGAGTTCGCGGTGGAGCGGCTCGAGACCTCGACCGAGGCGGAGGAGCTGCGCAGGCGGCACGCCGAGCGCATGCTCGCGATCTGCGGCTCCGCGCAGCTCAGCGGTGCAGGCGACGCCGTGCCGGACCTCGCCACCGGCTTGGCGGAGCGGGAGGAGCTGCGTGCGGCGCTCGACTGGACGGAGGAGCACGCCGCCGAGCTCGGCATCCGGATCGCCGTCGAGTCGCAGAACCTCTGGAACACCACCGCGCCGGAGGAGGCGATGCGGCGGCTCGAGCGCCTGCTCGGGCGGGCAGGCGAGCTCCCGCTCGAGCTCCGCGCCCGGGCCCTGCTCGTCCAGGGAGGCGCAGCCGATCTGGCCGGCCACGACGCAGAGCCGGGCCCGTTGATGCGCGAGGCCCTGCGCCTCTTCCGCGACCTCGGGGACGACTGGGGAGTCGGCACCGCCGAGCACATGCTGGCCGTGGCGGCCTGGCGGCGCCGCGACTGGGATCTGATGCGCGAGCTGACGCACCACTCGCTCGAGCTCGCCCGCGGCCGGTTCACCTTCATGGAGACGTCCAACTACTGGCTGCTCGGCCAGCTCGCGCTGCACGACGGCGACCTCGACGAGGCGACGGAGCTCACCCGCCGCAGCGCGGAGGCGGCGGGGACGGCCGGTTGGGCCTGGTGGGAGTCGGGACAGAGGCACGAGCTCCTCATGCTCGCCCTCCGCCGAGGCGATCTCGACGAGGCCGAGCGAGAGGGCCTCCACGCGCTGCGGATGGAGCTCGAGCAGGAGAACAGGCTCTGGGCGCTCTACACGCTCGCGGGCCTGGCCCAGGCGGCGCATGCGCGTGGCGACCTCCGACGGGCAGGCCTGCTCTGGGGGGCGGCGGACAAGGAAGGCGAGCGCCTGCCCCGCTGGCCCGACGAGCGAGAGCGCCGCGGCGGCGCTCTCCCCGCAGAAGGACGCGAGCCCTTCCTCGCCGCGGTGGAGGAGGGAAGACGGCTCGACCTCTGGGACGCGGCCGCGATCGCGCTCGACGCGGGCTGACGAGAGCCGCGTCGTACGCTCCCGCCGCAGATGACCGATCGAGCGCAGCTTGTCTCCGCCTACGTGTGCCGCACCGTCGCCGATTGCGCGGCGGACCGGATCGTCTCGGTGGACGGGCTCGCGTGGGGGGAGAACAACGCGGTGTACGGGGTCGCGTACAGGAACCGCGAGGGCGACGTGGACCAGGTCGTGGTCAGGCTCGGCCCTCGAGACGCGGCCGGGCGTCTCCGGGCCGGGCGCGAGGCGGCGGTTCTGGAGAAGGTGGGCGGCGTGGCCGGCCCGAGGCTGTACGACTTCTGCGCGGACGACCCGGGCTTCGGCCGGCCCGTCATGTGCCTCGAGTTCCTTCGGGGCGACCAGCCCGACCTGTCCGAGGTCGGGCCGGAGGATCTCGAGCGCCTGGGCTGCCTGGTGCAGTGGCTGCACGCGCAGCCCGTCGACGATCTCGACTGGGCCCCGGCGGACGCGGGCCTGCCGGCCTATGTCCGGGAGCGCTGGCGAGACCATCTGGCGTCCCGACTCGGTGCGATCCGAGACCCTCTTTCCCTGCGGCTGCAGGAGCGGCTGAGGGCGGCTGTCGCCGTGGCAGCCGGGGCGGTCGAGGAGCTGGAGCGCCTCTCCTCGCTCGTCGACGACCCGCTCGCACTTCTGCACGCCGACATCTCGGGCAAGAACCTTCTCTGGGTTCCGGAGCCGGTGCTGATCGACTGGGAGTACGCTCGCCTGGGAGACCCCGCCGACGAGGTCGCGTACCTCTTCACCCAGAACGCGCTCGACGAGCCTCGGCGAGCGGCCTTCTGGCGCGGCTACTCGCAGGGCCCGGCCGACGAGCAGGTGGGCGGCATCGCCGCGCGCGTCCGCTGCTGGGAGCCGATCACGCTCCTAGGCTCGGCGCTCTGGTGGCTCGACGCCTGGTCCCGTGCCGAAGCAGCCGCCGTCGGGGGCCACGACGAGTCCACTCCGGCGCAGGAGCCCGGCTACTACCTCGAACAAGCGGTAGCGCGGCTCGACCGATTTTTCGCCTGACGCCGGCCCGGGCCGCTGCGCGCGTGAATGCGCACCCCTGGCTTCATGCCATGACGGCCGGCGCCGTGACCGTCCTCGCTGCGCTCATGGTCGATGCGTCAGCGAGTGATGCGGATCTCTTGCAGTCTGCCGATGTCGCCGTAGGTCACCCACAGGGTGTCGCCGGTCGTGGCGATGCCGGCGCTGCCCTGGCTCGCCACCTGACGTGAGGGAAGCGCTGCGACTCGCTTCGCGGATCGGGCGTCGAGCGCAGTGGGGCCTGCGGCTGCCGCCGCCCACACGACCCCTGGCGAGAACGCGAGCTGGACGGCATCTGCGGAATCGTGCGCGATCTCCTTACCCGTCAGCGGGTCGAGACGGTGGACTCCGCCGTTCGGCTGCTCGCTCGCCAGCCAGAGGCTGCCGTCGCCGACCCACACGTCGTCGGAGACCGGCGCTGCGATCGAGCGCGTGACGCGCAGCGTGTCCGCGTCGACGCGGTAGAGCCGATCGGTGGTGAGCAGCCAGGCCGCCCCGGCCTCGGCGGCAATCGACTGGTCCTGCGACGGCCCCGAGCTCCCGGGTAGCTTCGCGTAGCGCGATGCGCCGCTCGCGAGGCTGATTTGCTCCACAGCCGCATCGAAGTCGACGTACAGGTAGCCGCCGCCCACCGCGAGAGAGTGCGGACTGACCCGCAAACGCCACCGCCGTGTCACCTTCGAGCTTCTCGAATCGACAGCGAACAACCTCTGTCCGGCCCGAGAAAGCGCGTAGACGTAGCGCCCGTGAACGACCAGGTCGTCGATCGGCGTCTTGAGGACGATGCTCACCTTCAGCTTCGGCACGGCGACCCTCACCAGGCCCCGGGACGACGCCGACCAGAGCGCCCCCGGTGTCACTCCGAGAGGCGCGCCGTCAACCGGAACCGAGCGCGAGGCGACCAGCTGGAGACGAACGGTCACCGCTCGACTCGCGCGGGCCGAACCGCTGGCGACGCCTCCCGCCGACGTGGCGGAAGCGAGCACGACCGCCAGGCACCCCAGTGCCGCGAATCTTCGCTTCAGGTCGGTTCCGCCAGCGCCCAAGCCATCCAAGTATCTCTCGCAACAAACAGGGAGTACAAGCTCTGCAAGAGCGAGGGAGGAACCTCGCCTGGGCCAGTGTTTCGGCTCGCCCTGGCGCGTCCATCCCGAGGAGGACGAATGGTTCTACGTCCTCGAGGGCGCACTCACCTTCTGGGTCGGCGACAGCCGCCTCTCCCTTCAGGCCGGCTCGTCCAAAGAGACGTCGGCGAGCCCGCACTCGAACGCGTCCTGCCGCCGCCCGCCCAGGGTCACCTGGACATGCACGGCTCGCCCCCATCGCCAAGCGAAACGGCTTCGAAATCCTTGGCGCCCCGGCCGCCTCACGGCCACCGACGAGGCACTCTCGAGCGCGACCGGCCCTACTCGAGCTCGTCGTCGTCGTGGAGCTCGCCCGGCGCGGGACGCGGCTGCGGGCGCTCCTCGAACGTGACGGCGATCCGCTCGATGCGGTTTCCCTCCACCTCGAGGACGTCGAAGCGCATCCCGTCGTAGGCGACGTCGTCGCCGGGCTCGGGCGCGCGACCGAGCTGCCCGAAGACGAAGCCGGCGACCGTGTGGAAGTCCTCCTCCGGCAGCTCGGTGCCGAAGCGCTCGTTGAACTCGTCGATGGAGAACATCCCGTCCACGCGGTAGGTGTCCTCGTCGATCTGCTCGACCGGCTCCTCCGGCACGTCGAACTCGTCCTCGATCTCGCCGACGATCTCCTCGAGCAGATCCTCGAGCGTCGCGACGCCGACCATCGCGCCGTACTCGTCCACGACGACGGCGAAGTGGTTGTTCGTCCGGCGGAACTCCTGCAGGAGCGACGCGAGATCCTTCGTCTCCGGGACGACGTAGGCCGCGCGCAGGAGCGCCTCGAGGTCGACGTCGGCGAGGCCGCGGTCGTGGATCGCGGTGAAGAGGTCGCGGACGTGCAGGACGCCGACGATGTCGTCGAGCGACTCGCGGTAGACCGGGTAGCGCGTGTACGGCGAGTCGAG
>Ga0070739_10002338_pt1 | contig 25779 bp, 19 predicted proteins | sample Coa_R1_7_FD_66445 | JGI IMG/M metagenome (GOLD analysis project Ga0070739, IMG submission 66445) | Surface soil microbial communities from Centralia Pennsylvania, which are recovering from an underground coalmine fire - Coalmine... | ecosystem: Environmental > Terrestrial > Soil > Unclassified ...
AACCCGCGGCTGTGCGGCTGGGGCGCGGAGATCGTGTCGATTGTCGCCGACGAAGCCTTCTACGATCTCGACGGACCGCCGGTGCGCATCACCACGCCGCACATTCCGCTGCCGGCCGCCGAGGGCCTGGAAGACCTCGCCATCCCGAGCGTCCAGCGCATCGCGGAGACCATCCGCCGCTCTTTGCAAGGATAAGGTTCGGCGCATGTCTGTGCCGCGTGCGGAGGCCGCTGGAAACCCGTCCAGACCGGATTCCTTCAGTCGCTCTCCCTGTGCCTGGATCTCGGCTTGGTGAACGCCGCGATCCTGCGCACTTCGCTTCAGCAGGGCGGAACTGCGGGTTTTCTTCTGGCCGCCGTTTCCTCGCTGGGCGATCTGATCTATTTCACGCTCGCCGTCTCCGGCGCGGCCGGCGTGTTCGGTTGGATGCCGCTCCGGTGGGCGCTGTGGCTCGCCGGAACCGGCGTGTTGCTGGTACTCGCCTGGAGAAATGCTCAAGGAGGTGGTCCGGCCGCGGCAGATCTACCAAGGATGCCCGCTTGCCCGCAGCGATCCGCCGTTCACCCTGATCACCACCGGCGTCGGCCTGGCGCTGGCCTCCCAGAGCGCGATTCTCGGGTTCGCAGCCGTGCGTGAACGTCCTTCGGAGGCGACCGCCAGGTTTCTTTGCCGCCGGCATCATATGGTCGGCCGTGTTCGCATTCGGCGCGGGCGCATTGCGGCAAGTTATGGGCGCGCACCTGATCCGCGGCTTGTCTTTCCTTGCCGCGCTGCTGTTGCTGTATTTCGCCGGCGGCGGTTTTCCTGGGCGGCCTCGCGCAGATGGACGCAGGTTAGCAGAGAAGCCGGCCGAGATCCTGCATCGCGAAGTTTCCTCCGCACAGAACCAACACCACGTGGTGATCCGGCGTAAACCGCTCCCGCAGCCGGTCGGCCGCGGCCAGCGTACAGGATGCGGCAGGTTCGGTCAGCACTTTCAGGCGTTCGAGCAGAAACACCAGCGCGCCCGCGGCCTCGCGGTCGGGAACCACCGTAACGCTCTCCAGATATTGCTGCGCCGCGGCGAACGTGCGCTCCGAGGGCGCGGGTGCGCCCAGAGTGCGCGCGATGGAAGTGATCGCTTCCAGCGCGAGGATCTTTCCGGCCGCCAGCGATTTCGTCATGCAGTCCGCACCTTCGGTTTCCACTCCCCAGATGCGCACCGCCGGTTTCAGCGATTTTATGGCTGTGGCTGCTCCGGCCATAAGCCCCCCGCCGCCGATGCTCACGATCACATCGGTGACCTGCGGAACATCTTCCAGAATTTCCAACCCGAGCGTGCCCTGCCCCGCGATCACGAGCGGATCGTCAAAAGGGTGAACGAACACCCAACCTTCCCGCTCATACTCGGCGGCCTCGGAGAACGCGGCGGCAGCCGTGGCCGCGAATCTGATCTCCGCGCCGTAGGCCCGCGTGGCGTCGATATAATTTTGCGGCGTCGATTCCGGCATCAGCACCAGCGCCTTAAGTCCCAGCGCGCGGGCCACGTAGCCGATGGCCTGCGCGTGATTGCCGCCGCTCACCGCCACGATTCCGCGTTCGCGCTTCTCCGGCTTGAGGCTCAGGGCCTTGTTGAAGGCTCCGCGCACCTTGAAGGAGCCGGTCTTTTGAAACAGCTCGAGCTTGGCGTAGACGTTGGTCTTGAGGCGCTCGCTGAGAGTGGAGCTGGAGACCACCGGCGTGCGCCGGATCGCCGTGCCGATGCGCTCGCGGGCTTTCTGGATATCTTTCAGCGGCGGTAAACCGGGCATGGAATCATCCCAGTTTACCCGCCGGCCGGGGGTTCTTTTGGAGACCGCTTACTCCACTGTTACGCTTTTCGCCAGATTCCTCGGCTGGTCCACATCGCACCCCCGCCGCACCGCGATGTGGTAGGCGAGCAGTTGCAGCGGCACCACTTCGAGAATCGGCAGCAGCAGGTCGTGCGTAGCCCCGATCGGGATGATGTGGTCGGCCATTTTGGCGACCTCTTCGTCGCCCTCGCAGCACACCGCCACCACGATGCCCTCGCGCGCCTTCACTTCTTGAATGTTGGAGAGCGTCTTTTCGTAAATCACGCGGCTCTGCTCGTCTTTGGGATCGCGCGTGGCCAGAACCACGGTGGGGAGGTTCTCGTCGATCAGTGCGTTGGGGCCGTGCTTCATCTCGCCCGCAGGATAGCCCTCGGCGTGGATATACGAAATTTCCTTCAGCTTGAGCGCGCCTTCCAGCGCGATCGGGAAATGGATGCCGCGCCCCAGGTACAGAAAATCCGTCGCGCGGAACAACGTCTTGGCGAGGTCTTCGTAAATCGCATCGCGCCGCAGGATCTCTTCAAGCTGGCCCGGCACGTGCAACAGTTTATCCACCAGCTTGAGCGAAGCCTCCGGGCTGATCGCCTCGCGCACCTGCGCCAGATACAGGGCGGTCAGAAACAGCGCGGTCAACTGGCCCGTGAAAGCCTTCGTGGAAGCCACGCCGATCTCCGGACCGGCGTGCGTGATCAGCGTGCCGGCGGCCTCGCGCGTGATCATCGAACCCACCACGTTGCAGATCGCGAGCGTTTTGGAGCCTTTCTGCTTGGCCTCGCGCTGCGCCGCGATCGTGTCCGCCGTTTCGCCCGATTGGGAAATGACGATGGTCAGCGTGTCGCGCCCCACTAGCGGATCGCGATAGCGGAACTCGCTGCCGTAGTCCACTTCCACGGGAATGCGCGCCAGCCGCTCGATCATGAATTTTCCGGCGAGGGCGGCGTGCCAGCTCGTGCCGCAGGCGACGATCCGCACCTGGCGGAATTCCTTGAACTCGCGCGGCGTAATGTCCATCTCGTCCAGGAAAATGCGGCCGGTTTCCTGGCCCACGCGGCCCAGCGTGGTGTCGCGAACCGCGCGCGGCTGCTCATAGATTTCCTTGAGCATGAAATGCTTGTAGCCGCCTTTTTCGGCCATAATGGGGTCCCACAAGATGTGCGAGACCTGGCGTTTCACAGGCCGCCCGTTGAAGTCCGTCAGGTGGACACCGTCGCGCGTGAGCACGGCCATGTCGCCGTCGGCCAGGAAGAACATATCGCGCGTGTGGCTCAGGATCGCCGGAACGTCGGAGGCCACGAAGTATTCGCCGTCGCCCAAGCCCACCACCACCGGCGGCCCCGAGCGCGCGGCCACGATCTTGTGGGGGTCCTGGCGCGAGATCACGCTGAGCGCGAACACGCCGGTCAGCTTGCGCACGGCGTCGCGCACCGCGTTTTCCAGGTTTCCGTCGTAGAATTTTTCCACCAGGTGCGCAATGACCTCCGTGTCCGTCTCGGTGACGAACTTGTGGCCTTCTTCGAGCAACTCCTTCTTCAGCGTGAGGTAATTCTCAACGATGCCGTTGTGCACCACCACGACGTTGCCTTCGCAATCGCGATGCGGGTGGGCGTTCTCCTCGGTCGGGCGGCCGTGGGTCGCCCAGCGGGTGTGGCCGATACCATAGGGGCCATCGACCGGGTTTAGCCGCAGAGCGTCTTCCAGGTTCCGCAGCTTGCCCTGGGCCCGGCGGACGCACAGGCCGTTGTTTTTTTCCAGAACCGCCAGACCCGCCGAGTCATATCCGCGGTATTCCAGGCGCTTCAGGCCGTCCAGGATGATGGGCACGGCCGGTTGAGGTCCGATGTAACCGACAATTCCGCACATTAGTCGATAAGCTCCACTCTATAGTCTTCCATCACCGGGTTTGCCAGCACTTCGCGGGCAATCTGCTCCAGTTCTTGCACGGCTTGTTCCTTTGCCGGACCATCCGGGGGCCGCGCCATCTCAATTTCGAAGAATTTCCCCTGCCGGACCCCCGTGACGGTCTTATGCCCCAGGCCGTTCAACGCGCTCTGAATCGTCTGACCCTGGGGGTCGAGCACCGTGGGTTTGAAAGAAACGTAGACGCGGGCCTTCATAATGTATGAAACTATTGTAGAGCTTAAAGCTGAGATTCCAGGAGCCTGACGCTATCGTATCCTTCACGATCCTCGCCTCTTCGAGCGCCGGAAATTCCGCACTGATCGCCACCGGCCGGACGCGCATCCTCGTGGACGCGGGACTGAGCCGGAAAGATACCTTTGAACGGCTGTCGGCGGCCGGCGTCGATCCGGATTCGTTGTCCGCGATTCTGATTACCCACGAGCACACCGACCACGTCTCCGGCCTTCCGGCGATCGCCAGGAAGCTAGACGTCCCCGTATACCTATCGCGGCTGACCGCCCCTGCGATTGCCTGGGGAGAATGGACTCCTAAATTGGAGTTGTTTCAGGCCGGTTCGAGCTTCCCGATCGGCGATATCGATGTGACCAGCTTTACAATTCCCCACGACGCGGCCGATCCGGTGGGCTTCTGCTTTGCGGCCGAAGGGATCAAAATTTCGTTCGCTACGGACCTCGGGTATCTTCCCGATTCGCTGCGCGTGCACCTGTGCGAATCGGACCTGCTTTTCCTGGAAGCCAATCACGATCTGAACATGCTGAAGGTCGGGCCCTATCCCTGGCCGGTGAAACAGAGAGTGATGGGGCGCATGGGGCATCTTTCCAACGACGCCGCAAGCGCATTTATCCGCGATCATGTCGGCTCCCGAACGTCCACGCTGATCCTGGGCCATCTGAGCGAACACAACAACCACCCGGTCCTGGTAGAACAGGCAGCCACGCAGGCGCTGGCCGGCCGGGCGCTATTCACGCGCCTGGTGATCGCGCAGCCCGGCCAGGCGACGGAAAGCTTCGTTTACTAAAAGACATTTTGAACCGATGATTCCCCGATACACGCGCCCGGAAATGGGGCGCATCTTCAGCGATCAGAATCGCTTCGAGCAATGGCTTCAGGTGGAGCTCGCCGCCAGCGAAGCTCTGGCCGAAACCGGCGAGGTTCCGGCCGAAGCGGCCCACGCCCTGCGCGCCCACGCCGCTTTTGAGGTCCATCGCATCGATGAAATCGAGCGCGAAACCCGCCACGACGTCATCGCCTTCACCACCGCGGTCGCCGAAAAGATGGCCGGTGCCGGACACGCGGATGCCTCGCGCTGGCTGCATTACGGCCTGACCTCCAACGACGTCGTCGATACCGCGCAAGCCCTGGTTCTGAAACAGGCCTCCGGGCTGATCCTGGAGGGCGCCCGCGCTCTGGGGCATTCGCTGGAGCGCCGCGCCTGGGAGTTCAAGGACGCCGTACAGATCGGCCGCACCCACGGCATCCATGCCGAGCCCATCACGTTCGGCCTGAAACTTGCCCTTTGGTATGACGAGCTGCGGCGCAACATCGCCCGCCTGGAAGCCGCCGCCGAGGATCTGCGGGTGGGAAAAATCTCCGGCGCCGTCGGCACTTTCGGCCATATCAGCCCGGAAGCCGAGGAGCGCATCTGCGCCCGCCTGGGCCTGAAACCCGCTCCGGTCGCCAGCCAGGTGATCTCGCGCGACCGGCATGCGGCGTGGGTGGCGGCGCTGGCGCTGATCTGCGCAACCTGCGAAAAGATCGCGTTGGAAATCCGGCACTTGCAACGGACGGAGGTGAGGGAGGCCGAGGAGCCTTTCGGCGCGGGCCAAAAAGGTTCCTCCGCTATGCCGCATAAGCGGAACCCCGTAGTTTCCGAGCAGATCTGTGGACTCGCCCGGGTGGTCCGGGCCAACGTGCAGGCGGCCATGGAAAACGTCGCGCTGTGGCACGAGCGCGATATTTCCCATTCCTCGGTGGAGCGCGTCATCCTGGCGGATTCCGCCATCCTGACCGATTACCTGTTAGCCAAGACCCGCTGGCTGGTGGATGGGATGCGGGTCCACCCCGAACGGATGCTCCGTAACCTGGAGAGTACTAAGGGGTTAGTATTCTCAGGCCAGCTTCTGCTGGACCTCGCCGCCGCCGGAATGCTTCGCGAAGACGCCTACCGGGTAGTCCAGAAGCAAGCCATGCGCGCCTGGGAAAGCGGGGGCGATTTCCGCGCGCAAATCGAGTCAGATCCAGAAATCCTTCGTTATCTGAGTGTTGACAAAATCAGAGAAGCCTTCTCCGCGGAGCGGTACTTGCGCCATGTGGACCGCATCTTCGCCCGGGTGTTCGAAAAACATTAGCTTTTTCAGATACCTGGACTGTACTAAGGCGGTCGCCCCAAAATCTCGGGATCAAAATTCCCCGCTTATAGGTTACACTTTACATAGGCATCTGATGCGCCACTCGCAACGTGCAATGGAATACGAGTTGGCCAGGGTCCTCCTCGTAGACGACGATCCGGCCTCGCGGTTGACATTAAAGACCGTTTTGGAAGCCGGAGGCTATGCTGTGGACTCCGCCGCCAGCGCCGCAGAAGCCGTAGGCAAGCTGGACGAAGGCGAATACGAGCTTGTTTTGAGCGATTTGCAGATGGAATCCCCGGAAGCCGGCCTGAAAGTTCTGGCCCACGCGCGCATGATGGACTACAAGCCAGCCACCGCCCTGCTCACTACCTATCAGAATGGAAAGCCCGGCTTCCGGCGCAGCGAATCGCTGCTCATCAAGCCCGAAGCGATCCCCGAGCTGCTCGGTAAGGTCGCGGACATGATCAGCCAGCGGGCCACCCGGCGGGTCCAGCGCCAGATGCGCCTGGCGAACGCCTGACACGGCCGCCGGCGGTATTCCCAATCCTGGTCAAGCGGGGCTAGCAACGAAGCGGATTCCACTGCTATACTGAGGTCACCTTGAGAGGTGGCTAGGAGGGCGGCCGATGAATCAGAGTTCCAGGTTGATTGACGCAGGTGTTTTGGTCCAATCCCCGGGCCGAGGGGAAAGCATGACCGAACTCGCCGCCAGGGATCCCGAGAAGTTCAAGAAGATCTACGATCGGAGTGTGAAAGCCCTCTCGGGCTTTAGTGCACAAAAGCCGCCTAAGCCCCGCCCGCTTTCGGCAGCGCTGCAGAAACCATAGCCCTGCTGGCGTCTCTTCAAGCCCGGCCCTCGGCTTTCGAAAAAGCAAAGGCTAGCGCCAGAATACTCGCAAAGCATTCCGTCATCAGGAAATCCCGGTCGACAAAAGGATCTCGCGCTTTCGTCGAAACGTTGAGGACGCCGTATTGGACCCGCTCTATCCCGCCGTTCTCACGTGTTTGATGATACCGCGCCACGGGCACGCAGAGATTAGACGCGAAGGCTTCATATTCAGGCCTCGAAGGTTTGACCCAAGCGCGCCATGGCGGCGAAGGCCGCCATTCAGCGGCGTCTTGATCCCAAGAAAATGGCCAGGCTTCGCGCCTTTGGACAAAAGGCACATAAACCAATTGCGAAAGATGCAACGATACACCGGCTGCGCCGGGCTGTTCGGCCGGCGGGATGGGTATGGAAAGATCCCGATCAAAGTTTGCGTTGGGGGACCATTTTTCCAACTTCAGAACAGCTTTGTCCCGGAGGTTCGTCAGGAAACCCGCATCCGCTCTTCTGTAATCGTAAAATGTTTGCGCTGTCGCGTTCACCAGGCCCTGGACGAAGTCATCCAGCCGCTTGTTCGGATCCTCGGTCCGGTCCAGGCCGTAACAGAATTTTTCCAAATCGAACAATAAGCCACGGATCGTATAGACGAATTTTACGTCCTGTGGTGACGTCGACAATTTGTTCCCGGAGAACTCCCAAACTCCGGCCAAGATCGTGCCGAGGGTCAGTAAAAGAATGAACCAAAGGATTCCGGGCACGGCTCGGAGGTAGCCCCAGGCGACAGCTATTTCCGCCCGCATATACCACAATGTCAGCCCGTAGCCGAGGAGGACGATTACATGGAGTACGTGGCCCGCAAACGGCATGCGCGCGCGGCTGGGTAGAAGATCGCGAATGTACAGGCCAAGAATGCATGTCCCGGCAATCACGATGAGGCTCAACACCCACGACAACATCGGGATTTCCATGAGCATGCCCCATAATGCATCGCGCTCACGCCAGAGAACGCCGACAGCCAATGCAAGGGCAAGCCAGTGGGACAAATGCCGGCGGATGCAAATCTGAATGCTCTTCTTTCTAGCCCAACTCTCATAACGGAGCTGCTCGCAGTACTCAATGACGCTCTTAAAAAACTCGACGAATGCCTCCTTGCACTTGTGGAGGACTTGGTGCCGCTGCTCGCGAAGGGTGGGCTGCTGGCCTCCCCCACTTGGGGCTGACGCTGGGTTTTGGGGGTTATCGCGAATCTCCGTCATTCGTTTCTTCCTCCGCGCAGATGCCTGTAGAGACTCCCATCCTCTCAGATTCCGCAGTCATGTTGGATTCGCAATCAGTGGCTTGTGCGGTCTCCGAACCCCGTTTCATCGGAATGCCGACGGCGCCGGCATCCTGCCTGAAGGTCCACCGGCTCCGCCGGAGTCGCCATCTTCAGGCTGGTTCCCATTCCTGCGAATATAGCCCGGCATCCGGGCCATAACCCGCTACACTGAAAGTACCCCATGCCTTCAGACGCTTTGGAAGCCGTAGCCGCAGACCCTGTCGATAAGCTCTACGGCGAACTGGCGGCGCGGGTCCATCAACTCCGGCCCAACGAGGACCTGGCCCCGCTCGAAAAAGCGTACCACTTCGCCGCGGACCTCCATAAGGCCCAAAAGCGTGTTTCGGGCGAGCCTTATATGATCCATCCGCTGATGGTGACCCTCCTGCTTGCCGAAATGAACATGGATCTGGTGTGCCTGCAAACCGGGCTGCTTCACGACGTGGTGGAGGACACCAGCGCCAAGCCTGAAGATATCCGCAAGAATTTCGGCGAGGAAGTCGCCCGGTGCGTGGACGGCGTCACCAAGCTGAGCAAGCTGAACCTCGCTTCCCGCGAGGAGCGCCAGGCCGAAAGCGTCCGCAAAATGTTGCTCGCCATGGTGAACGACTTGCGTGTGATCCTGGTGAAGCTGGCCGACCGGGTGCACAACATGCGCACCCTCGATCACCTGGATCGCGACCGGCAGGTGCGCATCGCCCAGGAAACACTGGATATCTACGCTCCTATCGCGCACCGGCTCGGGATGGGCAAAATTCGCGGCGAACTGGAGGATCTCGCGTTCAAGTACCTGGAGCCCGAGGCCTCGGCCGAGCTGCTCAAAGAGTTCGAGGCCGCGCACGCCTCCAACGAAGCCTTCCTGAACGAGATCAAGCGCGTCGTGGAAGTAAACCTGGCGCGCGAAGGCATCCCGGCGCGCGTGGAGACCCGCGTCAAGCGGCCTTACTCGGTCTGGCTGAAACTGAAGCGGCAAAGGATCACGCTGGACCAGGTCTACGATCTGTTGGCGGTGCGGATCATCACCGATTCGGTGAAAAACTGCTACGCCGCGCTGGGCGTCATTCACAATGAGTGGCACCCGATTCCAGGACGCATCAAGGATTTCATTGCGATTCCGCGGCCCAATCTGTACCAATCGCTGCACACCTCCGTAATGGGCCCGGGCGGCCGCCACTTCGAGGTGCAGATTCGCACCGAAGAAATGCACCGCATCGCCGAAGAAGGCATCGCGGCGCACTGGAAATACAAAGAAGGACGCCGCGGGGCCGCCGATGACGATCAGCGCATCGCCTGGCTCCGGCAGCTTGTCGAATGGCAGCGCGAAATGCGCGACCCCACCGAATTCATGTCCACGCTGAAGGTGGATCTGTACCCGGAGGAAGTCTACACGTTCACCCCGCGGGGAAAAGTGATCGTGCTGCCGCGCGGCGCCGGGCCAATCGATTTTGCCTACGCGATCCACTCCGACGTCGGCCACCACTGCACCGGCGCGAAGGTCAACGGCCGCATCGTACAGCTCAAATACGAGCTGCGCAACGGCGATGTGGTCGAAATCATGACCCAGCCGAACCATCTGCCGAGCAAGGACTGGCTGGCGCTGGTGAAGACCTCGCGCGCACGCAACAAGATCAAGCACGTCATCAACACGACCGAGCGCGCCAAGGCCATCGAGATCGGCGAAAAATACCTGGAGCGCGAAGCCCGGCGGCTCGGCGTGGCGATGCGTAACGTGACCAAGAGCCAGTTCGAGGCGGTGGCCAGCGAATACGGGTTATCGAAAATCGAAGACTTGTATGCCGCGCTGGGATACGGCAAGTTTTCGGCCCGGCAGGTGTTGCAGAAGCTCGCGCCGAATCAGGTGCCACTGTCCGCCGAGCCCGCTCCCGAAGCCGCGCCGGCCCCTGCCACGATTGCGCCCAAGACCGGGGCTCCGGTGACCGGTGACGACAAGGATCTGGTCATTAAGGTCAGGGGCGTGGACGACCTGCTGGTCTATCGCGCCAAGTGCTGCAACCCGATTCGCGGCGAAGCGATTGTCGGTTACGTGACGCGCGGCAAGGGTATCGCGGTGCATTCGGTGAATTGCACCAATGTGCAGAACCTGATGTACGAAGTCGAACGGAAGATCGACGTCGAATGGGCCCGCGCGGCCGCGCAGACCTTCCCGGTGAAGATGCAGGTCTACACCGAGGACCGGCCCGGCATGCTGAACCAGCTCACGTCGGTGCTGTTCAATGAGCAGACCAATATCCGGAGCCTGGAGGCTCGCCCCGACGACGGCCGGGGCAACGACGGAGCGGTCATCGATATGACGGTGGAGATCAAAGACAAGCGGCAGCTCGAGCGCGTGGTATCCTCTATCCGCCGCATCTCGGGCGTGCGGGATATCGAGAGAGTGAATGCCTGACGTAACCCAATCCCAACCGGAACACATCGCCATCTCCAAGTCGCGAGGCATCCATATCGATTGGGAAGACGGCCACCGCAGCGAGTATCCGCTCGCCTACCTGCGCGATGAGTGTCCCTGTGCGAGCTGTACGGGCGCGCACGGCACCACGCCGCAAAAATCCAGCTATGCGGCAGAACAAGCCTCTTCCAGCCCGTTCAAAATGTACCAGCCCAAGCTGCGGATGTTGAATGTGGAGCAGGTGGGCTCCTACGCGATCCGCATCGGCTGGAGTGACGGCCACAGCACGGGAATCTATTCGTGGGAGCATCTGCGGCGCATCTGCCCGTGCGACCCGTGCCGCACGGCCCGCGGCGCCTGACTACGAGCCCACCAGTTCCAAAAACGCGTCCGCGGCATGGCTCAGAGCGCGGCGCGCCGGGTATACCAGCCGGATCTTGCGCTCGACTTCCAGTTCCTTCACTTTGACCTCGCGCAGCAGCGCATGGCGGATCTCTTCCTCCACGCACATCCGCGGCAGGAACGCCACGCCATCGTTGCGCTCCACCATTTTGCGGATCGCCTCCACCGTCGGCATCTCCAAGTCCATGTTCAGCGGGACCTTGTGGCGCTGGAATTCGCGAATCACCACCGCGCGGTAGGGCGAGACGACATTGTGCGCGATGAACGTCTCCGAGCCAAGATCCGCGATGGAAACTTCCGCGGCGTTGGCGAAGCGGTGCTGCGGCGACACGATGAACGCCAGGTGATCGGTGTAGATCACGCGCGAGACCAGACGGTCGTCTTCCGGATCGTAGGTGAGAATGCCCAGTTCCAGGTCGCCGTCGATCAGCTCCGCCGGGATGCGGCTCGATAGGCTCCGGCGGATCTGTACCTTGATGCGGGGATACCGCCGGCGGTAATTCTCGATATGATCAAGTAGGTAGAGCGTGGAAGATTCATTGGCCCCGATCGTCAGCCTGCCGGCCGATTTGTCCCGCAGCTCGGCCAGGGCGTTTTCGAGATCGTTCTGGACATTTTCGAACCGGCGGGCATATTCGAGCACGATGCGCCCGGCGTCCGTCAACAGCAAATCCTTGGCGGACCGGTCGATCAGTTTTTCCCCCAGCGCCTGCTCCAGCCGCTGGATCGAAAGCGAAATCGCCGGTTGCGTCCGGAGCAGTTTATCCGCCGCTCGCGAAAAGCTTTTTTCGTTCGCGACCGTCAGGAATACACGAAGGGAGTGCAGCTCCATAAATTCTAATTATAGAATTGCTTTTGATGATTGATTTGTAAAATCTAGTTGCAGGTTCGATGACACGACGATTCCTCTATCTCGTAGTGTGCGGCGCGGTTTGGGCGGCTTCAGCCGCCGCGGAGGATGCCGTGGAGCGCCTGGGCCGCCAGCTTGCCCGCGGCGAAGCCAATCTCGCCTATACGCCCGGGCTGGGCTATCTGCCGGACCTGCTGAAGAAGCTGGGGGTCAATCCCGATTCGCAAGCTCTGGTGTTCTCGAAGACCAGTTTCCAACAGGGCCTGATTTCGCCTCAGAATCCGCGCGCGGTGTACTTCAATGACGATGTCGCGGTGGGATATGTGCCGGGCGGCGAGGTTTTCGAGCTTTCGGCGCTCGATCCCGATCACGGCCCGCAATTTTACGTCCTGAGCACCCATCAGGCCGACAGGCCCCACTTCGAGACCCGTGACGAGGTCTGCCTGTCGTGCCATGGCCCGGTGAACCAGGTGGTTCCGGGGCTGATGGTGACCTCGGTGATTCCGGATTCCACCGGCAAGCCGTTCTTTACCGGCGCTTTCTTCAACATCACCGACCAGCGCACTCCTATCGCGGACCGCTGGGGCGGCTGGTATGTGGACGGCTCCGTGGAAGCCAACAACGGCAACCAGGTAGCCTCTGACCCCGACAAGCCCACGGAACTGAACACCAACATCGCCGGGAAATTCGATACATCGAAGTACCCGGTTCCCACCAGCGACGTGGTGGCGCTGATGACCTTGGAGCACCAGACCCGGATTATCAACCTGATTACCGGCATCAGCGCGCAGATGCGGAATCTCACTCCCGCGGATCGGGCCGACCCCAAGATCAGCAAGCGCGTGGACGCCGCGATCGAGGAGATGACGGCCTCGCTTCTGTTTGCCGACGAAGCCGAACTGCACCAGCCGGTGAAAGGCGCCTCCTCCTTTTCGAAGACTTTTCCGGAACTTGGACCGCGCGACAAGCAGGGCCGGTCCTTGCGGGATTTCGACTTGCAGCGCCGGCTGTTCCGCTATCCGCTGTCTTACATGATCTACGACCCCATCTTCGACAACATGGAGGAAACCCTCAAGGATCGGATCTACCGGCGGCTGTTCGATGTGCTGAGCGGGAAAGACACTGCTCCCAAGTTCGCGAAGCTTTCCGCCTCGGACCGCAAGGCCATCCTGGAGATTGTCCGCGAAACGAAGCCCGATCTGCCGGACTACTGGAAGTAAACGCCGGCTAGGCGGCGTGGCGCTTCAAGATCAACGGCAGGTTCTGGGAAAACGCCGACCGGGCCAGCACCATGTCACAGCCGGCCTCCTGGGCCTGCTGCTTCAGCTCGCCTTGCACGTGCGAAAGGTAGCCGATCACGCTGATGGCCCGCGTGGCCTCATCCGACTTCAGCTTCCGGACCAGGCCCAGCGTATCGATGGACGGATTGTTGAAGTCGATAATAATGAGCGCCGGTCCCGATTTGGCGCGCTCCAGCACGTCCGTTTCGCTTTTCACGAACTCGATGGGCAGGCCGGCGCGCTTGGCGGCTTCGTTGATCTTGACCGTAAAGAACAGATCCTCAACTACGGCCAGGATTTTCCTGTTTTGGGTAGGCATGCTTCTCACTCAAATCGCACCGGGCAGCGGCACGAGACAACCGCGAAATGTACGCTTCTCGGGCGCGCCCCTCGCTGTGCCTAGAAATTTCTAACCTGAAGAACTTGCGGGAGGTTCAGTTCGATCTTACCATGGGAGCGGGCCCTCCCATCTCCCCAACACAATGCTCCCCCGCCTTCGATTCTCTCTTGATTTTAGGCCCTCGCCGTTCCAGGATCAGCCCGGGCTACTGATTCGCGACCCGCTTCGTATCTCAAAGGCGGTCCTAATCATTCCACCTGGCCTTCTCCGGTGCCTCGAGTTCTTCGACGGCGAACACGACGAATCGGAACTGCGGGCCTATCTGGTACGGGCGACGGGAGATTTGCAGGTCGGCGGCTTGATCCAGCACTTGCAGGATACGCTCAGCTCGGCGGGGTTCTTCGAGGACGAGAATTTCGCCCAGCGGCGGCTCGAGGCCGAGCGCGCCTTCGCGGAGGCTCCCCGGCGAGAGGCGATCCATGCGGGCGGCGGCTATCCGGCAGAGGCTCCGGAACTAGCGAGGACATTCGCGGATTACCTCAACGGCGGCTCAAACCGCACGGTACCGCCGCGCAACGGACGCTTGCGGGCGATCGCCGCACCCCACGTGAGCCCGTTCGGCGGTGTGGAGTCCTACCGGGCCGCGTATTCGGCCCTTTCGCCGGAAGACGCCGAGCGCACCTTTGTTATCCTCGGCACATCGCATTATGGGGAGCCCGACCGGCTGGGGCTGACGCGCAAGCCGTTCGTGACCCCCTTCGGCGAGGCCATCACGGATACGAAGATCGTGGACCGGCTCGCGGCCGAGGCTGGAGCGGGCGCCTTCATGGAGGACTACTGCCATTCGATCGAACACTCGATCGAGTTCCAGGTGGTCTTTCTTCAGCATCTGTTCGGGCCGCGGATCCGGATCGTGCCGGTGCTGTGCGGATCGTACGTCCGCAGCATTTACGCCGGCGGGCTGCCCGAGCAGAACGAAAATGTACGCCGCGCGCTGGGGGCATTAGGCGAGTTCGCGGCGAAAGAAGGCGGCCGGCTGTTGTGGGTGCTAGGCGTGGATATGGCGCACATGGGACGCCGCTATGGCGATCCGCTCAGCGCCCGGGCCGGACAAGATGAGATGGCCCGCGTCGCGCAGCGCGACCAAACCCGGATCGGGCGGCTGGAACTGGGCGATGCCCAGGGCTTCTGGGATCTGGTGCAGGAGAACCAGGATGATTTGAAGTGGTGTGGCTCGGCGCCGTTCTACACGTTCCTGAGGGCGATCCCGGAGGCTCGTGGGGAACTGCTGCACTATCAGCAGTGGAATATCGACGAGGACAGCGTGGTGAGCTTTGCGGGGATGGCGTTTCGTTAGCGCGTCCGCGCCGGACCCGGATCGGCCCCCCGGGAACGAATCGTGCCTGTCAAGGCCTGAATGCGCTCGAGGTCTCCGGGTACGATTGCCCCGGCAAGGCCATAACCGGTTGGATGAGCGTGGCGCGCACTGCATCCACAGCGCGAGCTTTTCCGCAAGCTCCGGTTCATCGCGCACGTCAAGTATCCGGTTCGCGGGGACGGAGATGTAACCCCCGGGCAGCCGGGCGAGGGCCGGTCCCCGAGGCGTGACTCACTATTTGTTTGTGCTGAGCTTGCGAGTGTACTCCTGCCAGGCTTCGCTGTAGCCCGGGGGAACGCGGCTGCCCAAATCGCTGCGAGCCTGGCCCGCGCCGGTCTCCTCCAGATCGCGCCGCAACTGCACCTCCAGCCCTTCGATCTGCGGCAGGATGGTGCGGCTGATGCGCTGCGCCAACTCCGGCGAAGCGATATCGCCGATCTGCATTTTCTCGAGTTCGGACTGGATCTGCGCGATCTGCCTGGAGGCTTCCGGATTGTCCTTGAAGGCCTGCCGCATATCCTGGAGCTGGCGCTGGATGTCCCGGCCCACCTGTCCCGCAGGCACGTTGCGCTCATCCGGAACGTCGTAGACGCCCGGGGGGTTGTAGCGGTTGTAACCGGTCCGCGGATCGTAGCGGTAGCCGCCGCCATTCGGCCCGTAATAGCCGCCGTAGGGACCGCCGATCGGGCCGCCTCCGATGTTGCCGCCGAAAAGGCCGCCATCGCGCCCGCCGGCCTGGTTGCCGCCTTGCTGATTTCCGCCAGCCTGATTGCCGCCCTGTTGGTTGCCGCCTTGCTGGTTTCCGCCCTGGCGCCCGTTCTGCTGGCCGCGCTGCACGAGCTGCTGAAGCTGATTGCGAAGCCGCTCCACCTGCTGAAGCTGGCGATCCGCGTCGTTTTGGGCCTGCGCCTGCTGGTTGGCTCCCTGCATGGCCTGCTGCGCCCGCTCCAGGCTATCCTTCAGCCCGTCGAGCCCCGCGGTGATCGGAGCCTCGCGATTGGTGATGTAGCGGCCCTGGCCCTGGCGCATGAACTGCGCCTGCTGCTGCATGCGCTGCTTGACCTCGTTCTGCTGCACCGCGCTCAAGCCGTCGCGCAGGCGGGCGGACGCATTGGGCTGGCTCGACGCCAGATTGCGAGCCTGCTGCTGGATGTCCTTTTGGAGGCTGTCCAATTCGTTCGCCATTCTCTCCTTCTCGCTGGCCATCTGCTCGACCGACTGCCGCGAGGGATTGGCCTGCGGATTGCGCGCCCGCGGGTCCGGGGAAGTCGCATCGCCGAAGGCCTGCTTCATGCGATTCTCCAGATCGTGCTGTTCGGCCGCCAGCTTGTCGGCGCGATCTTTCAATTGGCCGATCTGCGCCGATGCGTCCTGGCTGCGGAGGCGATTAAAAGCGTCCGTGGCTTCCTTCATGCGTTCCGCCGCGCGGCGCGCGTCGGCCTCCGCCTGCGCCGGATTACCGCCCTGCTGTGAATTTCGCTGCGCCGAACGCATGTCCTCCTGCGCCTGTTTGAGCTGATCCAGAGCGCGCTGCAACTGCTGTGCGCTGGCGCTGCTCATGCGCCCGTTCTGCTGCGAGGAGCTTTGCGAACTCTGGCCCCCACCCTGCGAGGACGAAGAACCCTGCTGCCCGCGCGAGAGCTGGCCCTGCTGTTGCTGCTGCCGCTGGAGCTGTTCGATCTGCTTTTGCAGCTCTTCGGCTTCCCGCCGCAACTGGTCCTGCATCCAGCGCTGGTTCGGTTCGTTCTGCTTGTTGTTGCGCTGCTGATTCGCCAGCTCCTGCTGCCGCCGGGCCAACTCCTCCAGCTTGCGCATGGCGTCGTCGATTTCCTTTTGCCGCTGCTCGGCCGTGGACGCCTGCTGCTGTTGCTCGTACTGGTTCTTTTCGGTGTCCAGCTCGAGATCGAACAGATTGGCGAGGTCGCGTCCGGCGCTTCCACCGCCGCCACCGCCGCCGCCCTGATTGCCGAAGGCCACTTGAATGTCGCGCATCGTGGCGACCGCCCGCTCCAGGTGCTGGAGAGCCCGCTCTTCCGGCGGGATGGCATCCTGCCACTTCAGCGCCTTCAGACGCTCGGCCGCAGGACCCATTTCCGCGGCGGCGGCCTGCACTTCCTTGGTAAACGCCTGGAACTCCTGGTTCAGGCCCGCGAGCTGGCGCGCGGTGACGCGGTTAGCCAGCGATTCCGCCTGCTTCTTCAGGGCGTCCTGCGTCTCGGAAAGGTAGCGCCCGTTGTCGGGAGTGGCTTCCCGGCTCTTCGGCCCGCCGCCGATGATGTTGTGCGTGGAGGCGATAATCTCCTTTTCTCGGCGCACCACTTCTTCGAGATCCTGCATGCCGCCGCCGCCCCCACCGCCGCCTCCGCCGCCTCCGCCCTGCTGGGACTGCGTGTAGTTGCGCTCATAGGGCTGCGCGTCGATGAACACCATATCGCTGCGCGAGGTCTCGCGTGCGTCCTTGGCGACCGCGTACATGCTCACGATATCGCCCGGCTCCATCCTGTAATCTTCGAGCGCGATCAGATAGTGCCCGTCGGCCGATTTCACGCCCTTTTGCGAAAGCAGCGAAACGGTCTTCTCGGGAGCGCCGTTGACCGAGTAGTGCAGCTCCATGTTCTGGAGCGCGAAATCGTCGTCGGCCTGCACTTCGACATTGACCTCTTCGATCGGCAGCACCTTGGCGTCGCCAGCCGGACGGACGATCTTGACGTTGGGCGCCTGATCCTGCTGCGCTTCAATGAAATAGTCCTCGCTGAGGCGGACGCTCTGGCCCTGCTCGATGCTGGCGAAGTGATACGCCCCGTCCTTCTGGATGGGCAGCTTGCCGGTCAGGATGCCGTTTGCGCCCTGCTCCAGATTGATGCGCGAGCCGTCTTCCATCTCGATGGCGCCGCTTTTGAGCGGGCGGTCGGTAGTGACCTGAATCTCGGCGGTGGTGCCGATCACGGCGCGCAAATCGCCGCCCGGATCCTCCACCTGGTCTTGCTGGTTCAGCCAGGTGGGCAAATGATAGATGACCTTCAGGTGGGTAATCGCGGGAAGATCGACGACATCGAGCTGATAGGTTTTCGATTTGACGCCGGCGGCCTCGACGTAATACTGAACCGGCTCGGAAATCGCCGGGAGGAGAAACTCATAGGATGAGCTGCCCGCGCGCGGCAGCATAGTGGTCGCTTCCCATTTCGTCGCGCTCTTGTACTTGGCGAAAAGGCGAACCTCCGGGGCCTGGAAGCCCGAGAGCGTCGCCGTGATCATCTGGTCCGACTTGCGGCGGACCAGCTTATTGCCCGGATCGACCTGGATGTCATAGTAGGCGCGGTCCGCATTGGGGCCCTTGGGCGCCCCGGCCCACAAAAGCGACGCTCCGTAGCCTAAAAAACCCGGCCCCGCGACGATCATCCATAACAGCACGGCGCCCGCGGCGCCGGCGCCTGTGGCGAAGGCGAAGATCGATTTCCGCGGCGCGACGCTTTCCGGCTCGGTCTGGCGCGCGACTTTGTGAGTGTCGTCGGCGAGCAGCTCAATCATGGGGTCGCCCGAATTGCTGCGTTCGACGTAGGTCAGCAGGCGTTGATCGAACTGCGGGAAGGTGGCTTCAGCGCGGGTCGCCGCGCGCCGGCGGTTCAGTCGCATCAGCGGAATCACCAGCGCGTAGCCCAGCGAAGCGGCCAGCGAAAGGAACAGCACGATGCGCGCCACTGTCATACTGGCGCTGGAAAACGCAAGGGCATTGGTGATCAACACCAGGGCCAGGGTGGCCCCCAGGGCCACACCCGCAGCGATCGCGGCCCCCCTGGTGACCGCCATCCAGCGGAGGCGTTTTTCCAACCCTTGCAAATATTGGTTTAGCTGTTCGCGTGTGTTCATGCCGCCTGGGACTCCTCAATCACCGGTTCAAACTCGCACGACGTCACGTTCAGACTGTCCGCTCTTCCTCGCTGGCTGGCCATCCGCCGGGGCGCGCAAGTACCGGTTCGCCACCACCGACTCAGCCAAAGCTACTCCTAACAATAACAACAAAATCACCGGAGAGAGGCTCCAGGGGGTTCTCTGGCCCTCCGCCGCCGGGGCGGTTCCATTGGCCACCGCTGCCGTGCTTCCGGTTCCTTTCCATAAGTCGAGCGACTCTTGCGGAATCACCGAGAGATCGGATTCGCGGCGGTCCGCGTGAACGGCTTCAAGCGTCCGCCTTCCACTCGCCGTCTTGACTTCATAGAAACCCTCGTGCGGCAGCGGGAAGGTGGCCGCCGTCGTGGCCTCTTCGAGCGACAGTACGCGCTTGCCGTCCTGGTCCAGGATCTCGGCCGCGGCGTTTTTGCCTTCGCCCGAGCGCAGTTCCACGTAGCTATCGACGACGAGGTTCACAGGCTGCTCCGTGCCGCCGCCGCCCAGGTACGCCATCGACTGCTGCACGAACGGAACGAATGCGGCCACCAGAGGGAAATTGTTGACGCTGTTGTCGATGGGCGAAGTGAAGGTCAGCACACGCCCGCCGCCGACGCGCGCTTCCAGCACCAGCGGAGTCTGATCGTTGAGCCGCGCCAGGACTCGCGATTTGGACGGCGAGACGTGAATCACCTGGTAAAACCGCACGCCTTCAAACCGTTCGACGTTCTTGAGCACCTGATGTCCTGTATCGATGTCGGAAACCGTAAGGAACCTTTCGGACTCGCGGCTGGCGTAGCGGGTCAGATCGACGGAATCATCAGTGACGGGCAAGCGCGGGAGAGCCGCCGAAGCCTGGCCCAGGATCATCATGACCGATCCGCCGTCGTTGACGTAGCGCTGGAGCGCATCGGAAAGATTGCCGGGCAGAATCCCGGGGTTGTTCAGCACCACCACGGCGTAATTGGCGAGATTCGCGGTGGCAGCTGCTTCCGGGCGCTGCACGTCAATCGTAAAGGCGGCGTCGGTGGCCGAGTTCAGGGCCGCGCTGAAATAAAACAACGCTTTGGGCTGGCGGCCTTCATCCAGAAACAGGACCTTTTTGGGATCGGTGCGCTCTACCGAGAAAACAAAGCGGTCGTCGGGGGCGAGCGCGTCGCCCGAATCGATCCGCATCTCGCCGCGATTGAATCCATAGGACGCGTCCAGTCCGATGAATTCGGCGGACGCCCGGCCGTTGGCGGGAATCTCCACCGTTTTGGTCTGCACCGTCTTTCCGTTCAGAATCAGGGAAACCGTCTTCTTCGCGGCCGGCGCCCCGAAGCCAGCGACCGTGGCTTGAATGCGAACTCTTTTCGGATCGTAGACCCTGCGCGGCGCGACCACGTTTTCGACCGTCCAGTTGGGAAGCTCGCCGCCGACCGGATGCAGAGTCAGGCTGGTGTCCTGGTCCAGCCTCAAGTCCGTGAATCCTGGCGGCAGAGCGGTCTTCTGGAGGTCGCTGATCAGATGCAGATCGAGAGGCAGCTTGGTGGATTCCGAGAGCGCGCGGGCGAAGCGGGCCAGCTCACCAAAAGAGGCCCGGGCGTCGCTGGGTTGAATGGAGGCCACAGCGGCGCGGAGTTCCGCGGGATCATTGGTCTGCTGCGTCATCGCCTGCACCTGCCCGCCCAGCGCGACCACTTCCGCGGCGGTGTTCGGCGGGATCTTCGAGATCACGTCCAGAGCTTCGCTCTTGGCCCGGTCGAGACGCGACTGCCCCCCCACGACGGCCCGCATGCTAAAGGAGTGATCCACCGCCACCAGCACCAGTTTCTTTCCCGCGGCTTTGGGGGTTAAACGGCGGATAAAGGGATTCGCAAACAGCACCGCCAGCAGCACGATCATCAGCGCGCGCAGGATGAATAACAGGATGTAATCCAGGCGCTTGTGAACCACCGAGCTTTGCTCGCGGCGCTCGAAGAACATGAGCGAGGGGAACAGGCGCGGATCGGTCTTGTGGCGTTTCAGCAGATGGAGCCACACCGGCAGCCCCACGGCAGCGATGCCCGCCAAAAACCAGGGAGTGAGGAATCCCATTTACAGCCTCCCTGTCCGGATCGCCAGGTATTCCCGCAGTGCGGCGTCTAACGGCCGGCCGGTATCCACCAGGAAATAATCCATGCCCGCGCCTTTGGCCTTCTTTTCGATTTCCTCCAGATGCGCCTGCATCTTGTCGCGATATTCGTGCGCGGCGTAATCCGGCGTCACTTCCATCATCTCTCCGGTCTCCAGGTCTTCGAGCATGACCGGGTGCTTCAATTTCGGCCGAATCTCGTCAGGATCGAGGACGTGGAACAGCACCAGTTCGTTCCCACGGAAACGTAAAGGCTGCACGGTATCGATAATCTTCTGCGGATTCTCCCAGAAATCCGAGATCACCACCACGATGCCACGGCGGCGCAGGAAATCCATCAGGTGCGCGAACGGCTGCGCGAAGTTGGTGCGGAATCCGGGCTCGGCCTTCTCGATGCCGTGCAGCAGGCGGTGCAACTGGCCCTGGCGGGTGGAGGGCGGAACGAAGTTGCGGACTTCGTCATCGAACACGATCAGGCCGGCGGCGTCGCGCTGGAGATGGGCGAGGTACAGCACGGACGCCGCCAGGAATTTCGCGTACTCCAGCTTGTCGCGATTGCCTGACTTGTAGCTCATGGAACGGCTGACGTCCAGCAGGACGTTTACCTGGCAATTCGTTTCACCGCGGTAGCGCTTCAGATAAGCGCGCTCGGTGCGGGCGAACACGTTCCAGTCGACGTGGCGCAGATCGTCGCCGGGCGTATAGGCGCGATACTCGGCGAACTCCTGGCTGAAGCCGAAATCAGGCGAGCGGTGCAGGCCGGCGATGAAGCCGTCGACCACCGTCTTGGCGACCAGATCCAGGCTCGAGAGACTGGCCAGCACACCGGGGTCGAGGAAACGTTGCAGCATGGAAGCGAATCCGGGTGGACCTTAGTCCCGCGGGGCCGGCCGGGCCTCCAACAGCTTCTTCAAAATATCGTCCTGGTTCAGCCGGTCCGATTCCGCCTGGAAGTTCAGCAGAATGCGGTGCCGCAGGATCGGCCGCACCAGCGCGCGCACATCTTCGTAGGAAACGTTGTAGCGGTGCTGCATCAGCGCCCGCGCCTTGGCGCACAGCACCAGGTTCTGCGCCGCCCGCACGCTGGCTCCGAAGTTGACATACTTCTTGACGAAGTCCGGCGCCGATTCGTCGCTGGCGCGCGTGGCGCGCACCATCCCCACCGCATAGCGCCCCACGGACTCCGCGATCGGCACCATGCGGACCAGCCTCTGGAATTCCAGGATCTCTTCCGCGTTGGTCACCGCGTCGGCCTGCGAGACATGCGTCGTGGTGGTCAAATCCAGGACCTGCATTTCGTGGTCGGCGGAGAGGTAATCGAGCAGCACATTGAAGATGAAGCGGTCGAGCTGCGCTTCCGGCAGCGGGTAGGTGCCTTCCAGCTCGATGGGGTTCTGGGTGGCCAACACGAAAAACGGCGGCCGGATCTTATAATGATTGCCGCGAACCGTGCACGACAGCTCCTGCATGGCTTCGAGCAGCGCCGATTGCGTCTTGGGAGGCGTGCGGTTAATTTCATCGGCCAGCAGCACATTCGAAAAAATCGGCCCCGGCACGAACGTCCAGGTGCGGCGGCCAGTGGTGGGATCTTCTTCGATGATGTCCGTGCCGGTGATGTCGGACGGCATCAGGTCCGGCGTAAATTGGATGCGCCGGAAGTCGAGACCCAGAATCGTGGCCAGCGTGCGGACCAGCAGGGTTTTCGCGGTGCCCGGCAAGCCGGTGATCAGGCAGTGGCCGCCGACGAACAGCGCAATCAAGACCTGCTCGATCACTTCGTCCTGGCCGACAATCACTCGCCGGATCTGCTTCACGATATCGTCGCGGACCTGTTGAAATCTGGCGACACGGTCTTTCAGGTCGCCCAGCTCGGGGGATGGGGTTGGGAGGGATGCCATTTAAAAGATCTGCCTATGGTTTCGTATTCGCGTCTTTTGAGTTTAACTCCAGTAACAGCTTCTGGGCGGGTTTGAATTCGGGCGCGATTTCGAGCGCCGCGAAGACTTCATCCTTGGCTTCGTTGTTCCGCTTGGCCGCGCGCAGAGCCTTGGCGAGTTGGAAGTGCGCGCCCGCCGGATCCACGGTTTTTCCGGCCAGCACGGCCTGGTATTCGCGGATCGCCTCGGGTACATTGTTAAGCTCCATATCCAGATCGCCCAGCTTCTGGTGCGCCTGCTCGTCGCGGAGATAAATGTACATCAGACGCTCCAGCGTCTGCGCCGCGAGCTTCTTGTTGCCGGCATCCTCTTCGAGTTGGGCCAGATGCTTCAGCGTTTCCGGATTGCGGCCTCCGACGTCGGAGTAACGTTTAAGCTGCTCCATGGCCTTGGCCTTGTCGTTTTTGGCCTCGTAAGCCTGAGCCAGAAATTCGTACACGCTGCCGGCCTCCACGTAGTCGGGGTAAATGTCCCGGATCGCGAGGCCTTCTTTGATCACCGTATCCCAATCCTTGGACTTCGTGGCCTGGTTCACGCCCTTCAAGCGTTTTGACCATTCCTCAAAGCCGTCCACCGTCGTTTTCGTCTGCGCTTCCAGCCAGGGCAGGAACTGCCTGTCGAAGTCTTCAGGCTTCATCTTCAGTTCCTTCTCGATGACCTCGCGGGTGCTCATGCGATTGGCGTAATCGTGGATCATGTCGAGCACCTTGTCGTAGCCCCACTTCTCCACGATGTAAGTGATGACGCGGCCGCCCTGGAAATAGCTGACGATCACCTGCGCCGGGTACGTCGGGTGGATATAGCCGCGGTCCAGTTGCGCGATGGGCAATAGCTTGTGCTCCTTGATCGCCAGGATGCTCTCGTGATCCAGGCGGTCGCCCCAGTCCGGATTCTCGGCGGTTTCCTCATACACGGCCAAGCCCTCGGTGAACCATCGCGGCACACGATGCTGTGTCATCGAGAGCACGTAGACGTGGCTCATCTCATGCCACAGCGTGCTGGCCCAGTGGAAATCGCCGGGCTTGCGCCCATTCGGCGAATCCATGGCGACCATGTTGCCGAACGTCACGCCCAGTGCGCCGAGCCCCGGCATCCCCATCGTGCGTACCGCAAAATCTTCATGATCGGGATACACCTCGACCTGCACCGTGCCGGGCAGCTTGTACTTGTATTTTTTGTCGTACGTGGCCAGGATTTTATCGAGTTCGGTCTCGAAGTACGGCTTCAGCAACGCTTCTTCCTTCTTCTGAAGCTTCACCACGCCCCGCCCGCTCGGAGTCTCGAACTTATCGAAGTTCTTGTAGCTGTCCATCAGAGTCAACGTGTTGTTGGTCTGATGATCGCGCCAGCCCGCTTCCCAGGCCTGCTTCAGCAGCGCGTAGGCCTCGTCATTCTGCCCCAGCCGCATCAGGTTGATGCCAAGCTGGCTGCGGGCGCTTTGGTCATTGGGATCCAGTTCCAGCGCTTTGCGGTAATACGCGATGGCCTCGACATAGCGGCGGTTGATCATGAAGAAGTGCCCGGCCAAGGCGTACGCTTCGCCGTAATGCGGGTTCACCTTCAAAATCTTGTCGATCCACGGAGAGCCAATCTGAATTTTTCCGGGCGGCGCCGGCGCGGGCTTATCGTTGAGCCAGTCCACCGTAGCCAGCACGGCCATCGCATCCAAAGCTTCCGGCGAAATGGCGACCGCCTTGTTGGCCTGCTCTACGGCCTTGGGCTCATCGTTATCCTCGAGCGCCATGCTGGCTTTTAGTTCGTAGGCTTCGTACAGTCCGGGGTCGGCTTCGAGGGCTTTATCGGCGAACTCTCCCGCCTTGGCATCGAACTGATCTTCCGCCAGACGGGCCAAACCCAGCAGCGCCCGCGCGTTTTTCTTATCGATCGCCAAAGCTTCGTTGAACAGCGCCGCGGCGGCGCTCGGATCGCCGTTGGGCGCCTCCAGCATCAGGTACCCATAGCGAACCTTCACGTTGACATCTTTCGGCCGGCCTTTTTCGGCGGCCCTAAAGGCTTCATTCGCGCCGTTGTAGTCCTTCAGGCCGAACAATCCCTCTGCGCGAATCGCGGGATCGGCGGACTTGCTGAGGCGCTGCCAGCAGGCCGTCTCACCCGGATCGCCGTGCTTGCGAAGCGCGAAGCACTGGGCCGGATCGAGCAATTGCGCGGCCAGCGGGAATCCGGCGAAAAGAATCAGCCCCAGTCTCATTTGTCCAGTTCCTCTTGCGTCTGCGCCAGTTCAATCAGCAGCCTCTGCAACTGTTGCCGGTACTGACCGGTGTCCATGGCCGCTTTGTGATACTTCAGATCGTCGATCTGCGTTTCCAGCTCCTCTTTCTTCTTGAGCAACTCCAGCTTGGCGGGATCTTTCACCGCCGCAGCCGTAGCTCCCAGGTGCAGCAGCGCGAATCGCCCGGCCACCGCGCCCTCCCCGTTCTCAGGGCTTGGGTCCTTGACTCCTTCGCCTTTGCCGGCGTCTTCCAGCAGGCAGTGTTCGGTGGCGAGCCAGTTCTGCGTCTCGAAATACTTCGCGGTCTTCGCCTCGGCGTACTTGAACGCTTCGAGCGCGGTCACGATGCCGTTCTTGTCGGCATCGGCGGCCGGATCGCGCAGCGCCTCGATCCAGTAGCGCGCAAACACCGTGACGTTCTTTTCGGTTCCCGTCTTGGTGGAAGTGATCACCACCCGCTTGGGCTTTTGGAGAATCGGAATCGAGCCGCCGCTCGAACTAGTGGTGTTCACCACCAGCACCTTGGCCTGGATGCGATCGAGCAACTGCGCGAGCTCGGTGGCGGTAATATCCGGGCCGGGCAGCGCCAACTTGTACTCGCGGTCGTCGAAGGTGCCGTGGCCGATCAGCATCACCACCACGGAATCGTCGGGCTTGGCCTGCTGGGCGATGGAGCGGAGCTTGGCTTCGAGGTTGGCCTTGGTGGC
>Ga0070739_10002339_pt1 | contig 25766 bp, 25 predicted proteins | sample Coa_R1_7_FD_66445 | JGI IMG/M metagenome (GOLD analysis project Ga0070739, IMG submission 66445) | Surface soil microbial communities from Centralia Pennsylvania, which are recovering from an underground coalmine fire - Coalmine... | ecosystem: Environmental > Terrestrial > Soil > Unclassified ...
CGGGGATCGATGCTATGTTCCGCTCGGCGCGGCCATAGAGAGAGTTTTGCGATGAGCGTCGTCACCCTCGCCCAGGCTTCGGTCATCGTCGACAAGGCGCTGGAAAAGGGCCGCGAGCTCGGCCTGCACCCGCTGACGGTCGTCGTGCTCGACGCCGGCGGCCACATGGTGGCGATGAAGCGCGAGGACAAATCCGGCATCCTGCGCACCGAGATCGCGACCGGCAAGGCGTGGGGCACGCTCGGCATGGGCTTCGGCGGCCGCGAGTTCGCGCGCCGGGCGCAGACGGGGGCCGTGTTTCTGCAAGCATTGATGGCGGCGTCGGACGGCCGCATCGTGCCGGCGCCCGGCGGCGTCTTGATCCGCAGTGCCGCCGGCGACGTCGTCGGCGCCGTCGGCATCAGCGGCGACACCTCCGACAAGGACGAGGTCTGCGCCGTTCACGGCATCGTCAGCGCGGGCCTCGCGGCCGACACCGGCGACGCCTAGAGAGCGGCATCCACGCACATCGGCATTGCTGGTCTTTACCCGTCCATCTGCGGGGCGTCCCGAGATTGCCGGGTCAAGCTCGGCAACGACGAGGATTCCGCTCCGGGGTGCGCCCGCGAGGATGGCGCCCGGGGTTCCTTCGTATTTCGGATCGTATTATAGTGCCCGCGGAAGGCCCAATCGACGGTTTCGTAGCTCTTTTCTCATTTCACAAAAACAACCGAGGCGGAAGGAATGGACGTACAGCAATTCAACGCACGCCCATTGCCTGATTCTTATTTAGACGGTACTTCCTTCGACGAGAGCGTCACCTTCGAATACGAGTTCGCGACGCCCCTGCGCAGCCGCTTCGACCTGCTGAGCGAGCTTGTCGCCGGCAAAAGCGTGCTGCATATCGGCTGCTGCGACCATATTCCGCTGCTCGCCGAAAAGATCGCTGCACGCGCGTGGCTGCACGGCCGCTTGACAGAGACGGCGCGCTTCTGTCTTGGCGTCGATATCGACCCTCGCGCCGTCGCCGAAAGCCGCAGGATTTCCGGCCTCGACAACATCGTCCTCGGCGACGTTACCGCCGCGGCACGGCTGCCGGAGATTGCCGGGCACAGGTTCGACTACGCCATTCTGGGCGAGGTCGTCGAGCATATCGGCAACCCGGTGAGCTTCCTCGCGCGGCTCCTCGGGAATTACCGCGACAACATCGCGCAGGTCGTCATCACGGTGCCGAACGCGCTGCGCGGTTCCAACATCAAGAACATCTTTAAGGGTCGAGAGAACATCAACTCCGACCACCGCTTCTTCTTCACGCCCTACACGATCGCGAAAGTGGCGTGGGATGCGGGCCTCGCGCCGGTATCGATGCAGATGGCGCATTACACCGAAAAGACCTTCATCAAGCGCACGCTCTTCAACCGGTTCCCGCTGCTGGCGGACGACCTCGTCTACATCGGCGCGCCGCGGGGCTGAGGTCCAGCCATGAGCGGCAGCGACTGCGCCGTCTGCTACGTCACCGACATCAACTACCTGCTGCCCTCGCTGGTGTCGGCCGCCGGCGTGCGGCGGTTCGTGCCGGCGCACCGGGCCGACATCTTCGTCTTTCTGGTCGAGGAGGAGGAACAGCGCGCCCGGGAATTCAACGAGGCGCTCGCGCCGCTCGACATCCGGGTCGAGGCGCTCGACAGCCGCTCCTATGCCGCAGTCGATTCCGCCGAATCGCGCGGCTCGTACATCTCCGCCGCGACCCTGGGCCGGTTCATCCTCGACGAGAGGCTGCCCGCCGCGTGCAAGCGCATCGTCTATCTCGACGGCGACACCTGGATCCGGCGCGACCCGTCGGCGCTGATCGAGGCGTCCGTTCCGGAGGGACGGCTGGCCGCGGTCGAGGACATGATCTCGTTCCGCAGCAACCCGCTGACCCCGAGCGGCCGCAGCACCGTCGCGTATTTCCGCGGCCTCGGCCTGGACCGCGCCGACGGCTACTTCAATGCCGGCGTCTTCGCGGTGGAGCGCAAGACATGGCGGGCGCTTGCCGCGGAGGCGGTCGATTTCCTCAAGCGCAACATGGCGCGGTGCCGGTTCTACGACCAGAGCGCCTTGAATGCCGTCACCAAGGATCGCCGCCTGCCGCTGTCGCTGAAATGGAATTTCACGTCGCCGTGCCGCTTTACCGGCCTCGAAGACCGCATCGCGCCGGCGGTCTACCACTTCACGCAGTACACCAAGCCGTGGATGGGGGCGTGCAAGCCGTGGCAGGAACTTTTCGCGCCCTATCAGCGTGCCCTCGCCCCGTTCGAGACGTTGAGCCTGCCGATCAAGCGGCTCGACGCCGCCGAGGTCGCGGCTCACAACCGGCTCAACCTGCCGAAGAACGTGTTGCTGGGGGCGCCCGCCGTCGCGCGCCTCGCGTCGCTGCCGATGCGCATCCGCCGCTACGAAAGCAGCGCCTGGTTGTAGGCTCCTGCGCCGCAGCCTCGCCGGAGCTGCAACCGATTGGCTAGAGCCGACGTTATCCCGACGGAAGCCCATTCCGGACGGGGAAACCATTTTGCAAGACGGTCTCGGCGTCGAAGAGCCACCGCCCCGTGCGATTGCCGCCGGCGCGGTGCTGCCGCCCGCGCGGGATAAGCCCGGGGCCGCCCGCAGGCTTCTCTACGGCATCAACGCACGAATCCCGTACAGCCCTCGACCGGTGCGGCCCGCTACCGCGTTGCCGGCGGCAATCGGCCTCGGCATCGTCGTGTTCGGCGGTATCTTGGCGCTTCGCCGGCGGCGGCGAGACGACCCGGCGGCGGCGCCGGCAGCGCACGAAGCCTGCGTCGAGGCGGCGCGGCGGCTCAACCGCGCCTGCGGCGTGCTCGCATTTTCGGTGCTGGCCGACAGCGCCATCGAGCATTGGCGCGGCTCGTTCCACAACCCCGCCATGTATGTCCCGCTCGCGGTATCGAGCCTGACCCTCGGGGTCAGCCTGCACGGCACGGGTGACGCGCGCCCCGCCGCGCACGCGGCGCGCGACGCGGTCTATGCGCTGGCCGGCATGACCGCCCTCGCCGGCGGCGGCTTTCATGCCTACAACGTCATGAAGCGGCCGGGCTGGCTGTCCTGGCACAACCTGTTCTATGGCGCACCGCTGGGGGCGCCGTGGGCGCTGCTGCTGTCGGGGCTGCTAGGGGTCTATGCGGAGCGCGTGCGCGAGGCGTCGTCGGGGCCGGCGGCGAGGGTCTTCGGCTTGCCGGCCGGGCGCGCCTTGGCGGCGCTGACGGCAGGCGGCCTCGCGGGCACGGTCGCGGAGGCGGCGTTGCTGCACTTCCGCGGCGCCTACCACAACCCGGTGATGTTCGTGCCGGTCTCGCTGCCGCCCGTCGCCGCGATCGCCGCCGGCGTCGCGGCGGCGGCGCCCGGCCGGGCGGTTTGCGGATTTGCCCGGATCTGGCTGCGCCTGACCGCGGTGCTGGGCTTTGCCGGTGTCGCGTTCCATAGCCTCGGCGTCCAGCGCAACATGGGCGGCTGGCGCAACTGGAGCCAGAACCTGCTCAACGGCCCGCCGCTGCCGGCGCCGCCCAGCTTTACCGGGCTGGCGCTCGCCGGCCTCGCCGCGCTGCGCCTGATGGACGAGCACGACGATGCCTGAGCGCTATCCCGGCTACGACGTTCTCGCCAAGCGCCACACCCCCTCCTGGAACGAGGCGACGCGGCGCGCGATCGACCGCCGCTTGGCGCTGCCGCGCGGGCCGCGTTTCTTCACCGAGGCGGAGTGGGCGGTGCTCGACGCGCTGTGCGCCTGCATTGTGCCGCAACCCCGGAACCGGCCGCCGATCCCGACCGCTGCGCTCGTCGATAACAAGCTCTACAGCGGCGACGGCGACGGTTACCGCCACGCCAAGCTGCCGCCGATGGGCGAGGCCTGGCGCCGCGGCCTCGCCGCGTTCGACGCCGAGGCGCAGCGCCGGTTCGGCCGCAACTTCGCGGCGCTGCAGCCGTTCGAGCAGGACTTCCTGCTGCGGCACGCCGAAGCCGGCGACCTCGACGACCCCGCCTGGGGCGACATGCCGCCCGACCTGTTCTTCGAGCACCGCGCGCTGCACGACGTGACGCAGGCCTATTACTCGCATCCGACGGCGTGGAACGAAATCGGCTTCGGCGGCCCGGCCTCGCCGCGCGGCTATGTCCGCATGGGCTTCGACCGGCGCGACCCGTGGGAGGCGGCCGAGGCCCGCAACGACGACGAGGCGGAGGCGGCGCGGCGGGAGAACCGGCGTGTCGGATGAACCCTGGACCCGGCCGCGCGCGGTCGGCGGCCGCGCCCCCGACGTGTTTCATCCCGGCGCGTGGGTGCCGATGCGCGAGTATCCGGAAAAGGAGCCGGTGGATTTCGCGATCGTCGGCACCGGCGCCGGCGGCGGCACGCTCGCCTGCAAGCTGGCGGAGGCCGGCTTCTCCGTCGTCGCGTTCGACGCCGGCCCCTACTGGCGGCCGCTCGAGGATTTCGCCTCGGACGAAACCGCGCAGAACAAGCTCTACTGGACCGACCCGCGCATCGTCGACGGCGACAACCCGCTCCAGCTCGGCAGCAACAACAGCGGCAAGTCGGTCGGCGGCAGCACCGTGCATTTCGCGATGGTGTCGCTGCGCTTCCGCCCGGAGTGGTTCCAGTCGCGGACCAAGCTCGGCTACGGCGTCGATTGGCCGCTCGATTGGCGCGAGATGTGGCGCTACTACGAGGAGGTCGAGCAGGCGCTGAAGATCGCCGGCCCCGTCGATTACCCGTGGGGGCCGAAGCGGCCGCGCTATCCCTACCGGGCGCATGAGGTCAACGCCGCCGGGCTGGTGCTGGCGAAGGGCGCCGAGGCGCTCGGCATCGCCTGGTGCCCGACCCCGCTCGCGACGGTGTCGGCGCCGCGCGGACACTCGCCGCCCTGCGTCTACCGCGGCTTCTGCACGATCGGCTGCTCGACCAACGCCAAGCAGAGCGTGCTCGTCACCTGGCTGCCGCGCGCCTTGGCGGCCGGCGCCGAAATCCGCGATCTGGCGATGGTCGGCCGCGTCGAGGTCGACGGCAACGGCCACGCCAGCGGCGTCCATTACCAGCGCGAGGGAGAGTGGCGCTTTCAACGCGCCCGCAACGTCGTCGTCGCCGGCTATGCGATCGAGACGCCGCGGCTGTTGCTCAATTCGGCGACGAGCCGCTTCCCGGACGGTCTCGCCAACAGTTCGGGCCTCGTCGGCAAGAACCTGATGACGCAGTCGAACCAGGCCGTTTGGGGGCTGATGGACGAGGAGATCCGCTCGTACAAGGGTCCGCCGTCGCTGGCGCTGACCGAGCATTGGAACTACGAGGACCGCGGCAAGGACTTCTTCGGCGGCTATGCCTACATGAGCCAAGGGCCGCTGCCGATCCAGTGGGCCCGCACCCAGGCGACCGCGCATGGTCTTTGGGGGCAGAAGCTCATCGACGAGATGGAGAAGTACAACCACCAGGTCGGACTCAAGATCGTCGGCGAAACCTTGCCGCAGGAGCGCAACCGCGTGACGCTCGCCGACGAGAAGGACCAGTACGGGCTGCCGATTGCGCGCGTGACGTTCTCCTACTGCGACAACGACAAGAGGCTCATCGACCACGCGCTGCGTTTCATGCGGCAGGCGCTGGACGCGGCCGGCGCCTACGACATCTGGGACCAGCCGGACGACACGGCGCACCTCAACGGCACCGCCCGCATGGGCGACAACCCCGAGACCAGCGTCGTCAACGCCGATTGCCGCAGCTGGGACATCCCCAACCTGTGGATCTGCGACGGCTCGGTTTTCCCCACGATCGGCGGCGTCAACCCGTCCCTGACGATCCAGGCCATCGCCTGCCGCACCGGCGACCGGATCAAGCAGATGGCGGCGCGCGGAGCGCTTTAAGGCGCCGAGACGACGGATTGCCCCGATCGTCCCTCTTATCGTCATGCCGGCGGAGGCCGGCTTCCACCGTCCAGCGAACCGTGCTGTAGATGCGTGGGTCCCGGCCTGCGCCGGGACGACTAGGGGAGCCTGAGGTGATCCCGATTTCGCCTCTCAGCCCAGCTCGGCTAGGCGCGGCAGGACCTCGTTCGCGAACAGGGTCAGGTTGTCGACCGTGTCCGCATGGCTGATGTGGCCGCCCTGGCCCATCATCAAGAGGTGGCCGAAGCCGCCGACGTGGTCGTAGAACGCCCGGAGCTGGTCCCACACGTCGTCGGGCGTGCCGGCGAAGACGAGGCCGGCGCCGATCGCATCCTCGACGCTGACCGTGCGCGGGTTGATCGGCTTGCCGTCGCGGGTCTGCAGCCGGGTGGCGCGGGCGCCGCCGACGCCGGCCGCCTTGATCGCCTGCGCCGCCATCGCCGGCGCGACATAGCCCGGCGGGTTGGCGAATTGCGGCGAGACGATGCCGGAGGTGCGGCTGTAGCCGAGGATCTGGTCGGCGCGGCGCCAGCCCTCCTCGCGCGTCCGCCCGACGCCGATCAGCGCCATGTAGGCGAGCTTGTCGGGCGTCGCCGGCCGCCCCGCCTCGGCCGCCGTCTTGCGGTAGGCCTCGAAGATCGGCGGGGTCAGCACCCAGCCGGTGTTGAGCACGCCGATCGTGATGCCCCGCGCCGCCGCCTCGCGGGCGCTGCCGGGGCTGCCGACCGGCATCCACACCGGCGGGTGCGGCTCTTGCCACGGGCGCGGCCAGATGTTGACCGAGCGGTAATGGAAGTGGGTCCCTTCCCAGCTGAAGGGGCCGTCATGCGAGGTCATCGCCTTGAGGATCAGGTCGTGCGCCTCCCAGAACCGCTCCATCAGGTCGGCGGGGTTCGAGTTGGCCGGCGAAATCTCGAACGGCACGCCCTTGACGAACCCCATGTCGATGCGCCCGCGCGAGATCACGTCGAGCATCGAGTATTCCTCGGCGACGCGGATCGGGTTCTCGCGGTTGGCGATCGGCATGCCGAGCGCGAGCAGCCGCACTCTCTTGGTCTCGCGCGCCAGGATCGCCATCGGGATCGTGCACACCGAGTCGGCGCAGGTCGCGGTGGCGTGGTGCTCGTTGGTCATGATGTTGATGCCGAGCTCGTCGCACAGCGCCCACTCGTCGAGGTAGCGGTGGTAGAGGTCGGCTCCGATCTTCGGGTCGTAGAGCCGATTGGGCACTGTCACGCGATAAGTCTCGTCGAGATATTCCCACGCCGGGTGATAGGCCATCTCGCTGAAGTGCCAGACTCTCATGCCGGTTGCCTCGGTCATTGGCCGCCCTCCCCGCGCACGAACGCTTCGATCAGGTCGGCGACGACCTCCGGTCGCTCGATCTGCGGATAATGCCCGGCGTCGGCGACCTGCCGGAAGCGCGCGTTCGGCAGGGCCGCGCACAGCTTGCGGCCATAGTCGGGCGCGACGATGCCGTCGTTTTCACCCCATAGCACGAGGGTCGGCGCGCGTACCCGGTGCAACCAGTGCACGAGGCCGGGGTCGTGCATGAACGGGCGCCAGCCGTAGAGCACGGTCGCCTCGCGGTCGCGCGCGACCTCCTCGACCGCCGCATCGTCGAGGGCCGCGTAATCCGGCGCCGCCGCCGGGTCGAAGAAGGTCCGGCGCACGGCCTCTGCCGCCGGCAAGGCGTAGATGTCGACGATGTCGCGCTCGTCGCGCGCCCGGAACTTGAGCCCGAGCGAGTCGATCAACGCGAGCCTCGTCACCCGGTCGAGCGCGCGCACCGCCATTTCGAGCGCGACCCAACCGCCGAACGACGAGCCGACCAGCAGCACCTCGCTCGCGTTCAAGCGGTCGAGCAGATCCAGATAGAGATAGGCGATATCGTGCACGCTGCGGAACCAGTCCGGCCGCGGCGTCGCGCCGAAACCGGGATGGCGGGGCGCGACGACCCGCCAGCGCCGCGCCAGCCGGTCGAGAAACGCCCGGTTCTGCGCGAAGTAATCGCCGCCGTGCAGAAACAGCAGCGGCGGACCTTCGCCGGCGATCCAGGTTTCGAGCGCGATCCCGCTCACGTCGATGCGTTCCATCAGCGGTTCCTTTACGTCCGCGGTCGCGATCGTCGGAACGAGATTGCGTCCTCGCCGGAAGCCGCGCAATGCCCTTGCGCCCAAAGCTCCCCTCCCGCGGTGCGCAAGAGGAAGAGCGATCTCGCGCGCCCGGCGCAACACTGGCGGGCCGGAGCGGCGGGCGATACATTGCGGCCCCCGCGCGCCGCGCGGGCGCGCGCACGGCAACCCGGGGGGTCGGATGCAGTTTTCTTCCGCAAGGTGCGGCGCTGCGGCGGCGCTGCTCGCGATTACGGCGCCGTGCTGCGGCGCCGCGGCGCAGGCGGCCGGCCCCTATGACGGGGTGTGGTATGTGACGATCGCGTGCGCCAACGCGCCCGACGGCGCCGCCGGCTACACGTTGCAGCTTACTGCGCAGGTCCGCGGCGGCGCGATCTTCGGTCGGTTCAGCAGCACGGCGACGGCGGCGCAGGCTACGCTGAGCGGGCGGATCGGGCCGGACGGCAGTGCGGCCCTGCAGGTCGACGGCCGAACCGGCGACGTTGTCTACTCGGTCGGACGCGTGCAACCCGGCACCCCGTATCATTACACCGCGAACGGCCGCTTTGCCGGCAATACGGGCGCCGCGCGGCGCAACGAGCTGCGCGCCTGCGATCTGACCTTCCGCCGGGGCTGACGCGTGCCCGGCGGACCGGAATTGGCGAGAGAGAACGCGATGGGCAAATTCGGGATCGGGCAGCCGGTGCGGCGTTTCGAGGACAAGCGGCTGCTCAGCGGCTACGGCCGCTTTCAGAACGACGTGAACCTCCCGGGCCAGGCCTACGGAGTCGTGCTGCGCTCGCCGCACGCGCATGCGGTGCTGCGCCGGGTCGATCTCGGCGCCGCCAAGGCCGCGCCCGGCGTGCTGGCGATCTTTACCGGCGACGATCTCGCCGCCGCCGGCCTCGGGGTCATGGGGGTGCCGTTTCAGCGCAAGCGGCCGGACGGCTCACCGATGTTCGCGCGCGCCCATCTCGGCCTCGCGCGCGAACGGCTGCGCTATGTCGGCGAGCCGATCGCGTTCGTAGTGGCGGAGACCCTGGCGCAGGCGAAGGACGCCGCGGAGCTGATCGACATCGACTACGAGCCGCTGCCCTCCGTCACCGACACCGCCGAGGCGGCAGCCGGCAAGGCGGCGGTGTGGGACGAATGTCCCGACAACATTTCCAACCTGTTCACCAGCGGCAACAAGGCCGCGACCGAGGCGGCTTTCGTCGGCGCGGCGCATGTCGTCAAGCGGCGCTACGTGATCAGCCGCGTCTATGCCCATTTCATGGAGCCGCGGGGCGCGCTCGGCGTATGGGACCCCGGGGAGGACCGCTTCACGCTGTACGCCGACGTGCAGTACCCGCACCGCGTGCGCCAGGCGCTCGCGACCCGCATCTTCAAAATCCCCGAGAGTCGCATCCGCGTCATCGCCGGCGACGTCGGCGGCGGCTTCGGCACCAAGGGCTGGCAGTACCCCGAGCACCGCCTCGTGCTGTTCGCCGCGAAGAAGCTGCGCCGGCCCATCAAATGGACCTGCGAGCGCAGCGAGGCGATCCAGGCCGACGAGCACGCTCGCGACAATGTCAGCGAAGCGGAACTGGCGCTCGACGCGGAGGGCAGGTTTCTCGGCCTGCGCGTCAAGACGTTCGCCAATGTGGGCGCCTACATCTCGGCAGAGCGGAACCTGCTGGCGACGTTCAGCAACGTCGGCACCCTGACAGGGGTCTACGACATTCCCGCCGCCTATGTCGAAGTGCTGGCGGTCATGGCCAACACCAACGGCACAGCGCCCTATCGCGGCGCCGGCCGGCCGGAGGCGACCTACGTCATCGAGCGGCTGATCGACGATGCGGCGCGCGAGTTGGGGCGCGACCCGATCGCGCTGCGCCGCCGCAACCTGATCCCGCCGTCGGCGATGCCGTACCGGACCGCGCTGGCGCTCAACTACGATTGCGGTGACTTCCCCGCGATCCAGGAGGAGGCTTTGCAGCTGGCCGACTATGCCGGCTTTGCCGCGCGCCGGGAGGACGCGCGGCGGCGCGGCAAGCTGCGCGGCGTCGGCATCGCCAACGCGATCGAGAAGGCGGCGGGGCCGGGCCAGGAATTCGCCGAAATCCGCTTCCACCCGAGCGGCAACGCCACCCTGTTGATGGGCAGCAAGAACCAGGGCCAGGGCCACGAGACGGTGTTCAAGCAGGTGCTGAACGAGCGCCTCGGCCTCGACCCCGCGACGGTGCAGTACATCGACGGCGACACCGACCGCGTCGCCTTCGGCATCGGCACCAACGGCTCGCGCTCGACCGTAATCGGCGGCTCGGCGCTGTGGATGGCGGCCGACAAGATCGTCGCCAAGGGCAAGAAATTGGCGGCGCATCTGTTGGAGGCGGCGGAAGCGGACATCGACTTTGCGCACGGCCAGTTCACAGTCGCCGGCACCGATCGGCGGCTGTCCCTGCCCGACGTCGCGAGGGCGTCGTTCCAGGCGGCGAGGCTGCCGCCCGGCTTTGAAGGAGGCCTTTACGAGACCGGCACCTTCGCGCCGGAAGACAACACCTATCCCAATGGCTGCCACGTCTGCGAAGTCGAGATCGACCCAGACACGGGTGCGCTCGAGATCGTGCGGTATGTCGTCGTCGACGACGTCGGCACCGTCGTCAACCCGCTTGGCCTCAAGGGGCAGATCCATGGCGGCGTGGCGCAGGGGCTCGGGCAGGCGGTCATGGAGCAGGTCGTCTACGACCGGGAGTCGGGCCAGAACCTGACCGGCAGCTTCATGGACTATTGCATGCCGCGGGCCGACACGATGCCGTACATCGAGATCGCGTCGCACCCGGTGCCGACGAAGCGCAACCCGCTCGGCGCCAAGGGCGCCGGCGAGGCCGGCACGGTCGGCGCGCTGCCGGCGGTCTTCAACGCCGTCATGAACGCCCTCGCCGCCGCCGGCGTCGCGACGTTCGACATGCCCGCCAACAGCGAGCGCATCTGGCTGGCCCTGCAGGCCGCCGCGGCGCGCGCGGGTGCGCGGAACGGCTGATCGGCTCGCGCACTTAACGAGCGACAAGCGGACGGAAAAGCCGGAACCGCCTCTCCGAGCGGAGAGGCGGTTCTGTTCACCAGAGAACTCAGCTGATCGTCATGGCGGGCTTCGACCCGGCATCTCATGCCGTGGGCCCGACTTTGCGGGTCCCAGAGATGCCCGGATCAAGTCCGGGCATGACGATCGGCAGGTCGGTCTTACATCGCCGCCTGCATGCGCATGGCGCGGCGCTTGGCGATGGTCGGAGCCTTGCGCGCGGTCAGCGGGTCTTCGGCGCGGCCGGTGGCGCCGAGTCCGTCCGGCAGCGTCGGGACCCACTCGTCGCCGCCCATGACGTAGTGCCGGTTGGTCTGCGACGGGTTGCGGTTGACGAGGTGCCGGGCGTAGAGCGGGTGCGTCATGCTGCGCACCTCGTGCTCGATCTGGAACAGCACCTTGCCGGTGTCGAGGTCGACGATGTCCTCGAACCGGTACTGGCAGCGGTCGCTTTCCTCGGTGATGAGGTCCAGCTTCTGCAGCTTGTCGTGCGGCGTGCCGAAATCCTGCACGTACACCTGGATGTGGTGGCCGTCGTACTCCTTCTGCTTCTTGTCGGTCTCGCGGTAGATCAGGTGCTGGTTATGGCCCGCGGCGACGCAGGCGGCGCGGCCAGCGCCGTTCTCCTTGACGCAGGCCTGGGCGCCGAGGATCTCGCGGTAGAAGCGGGCGATGCCGTCGGCGGTGCCTTCCGGCACGTTGAACTCGACATAGGGGATGCCGAGGTTGATGTGGCCGAAGCGCTCGACATCGGGGGCATAAAGCCGGAACTTGTTGCCCCAGGGGCACGTCGCCGAGACGTAGTCGTTGTGCTCCTTGAACTTGAACTTGGTGTCCTTGAGGTTCTTCTTGACGTTGTGGAGGCGGTTCAGGAGCGCCTCGCGGTCCGGCGACACGACGCCGACATGGCCGCGCAATACCAGAGGCTCACCGGTCGGCAGATGGAACTGGTTCTTGGCCCCGACATTCACCCACATGTTGTTGGTGCCGGGGAACAGGTAGGGATCGCGGGTAAAGCCCAGGCCCATCAGGTAGAAATCGCTGGCGAGGCCCTGGTTCGGGATCTCGACGTTGACGTGTTCGAGGCCGGTGATGTTGCCGAGATTCTCGGCGGTGCGATTGAACTGCACACTCATGGTTCCCTCCGAAGAGTTTTCTACAGCCTTGGCTGAGTTTGGGGGTTGACCAAACGCCGGCGCCGGCTGCCCGCGCCTGCGTCAGAACAGAATCTCGAAAGCCTCATCTACGGGCACGCGATAGCCATCGGCAAGACGATTCGTCTCGGCCGCCATGCCCGCGACCGCCATCAGCTCTGCGAACATCTCGCGCGTCATGCCCTGCTTCTTGGCGGCGGCGCCGTGCGAGGCGGTGCAGTAGGCGCAGCCATTGGCGATGCTGACGGCAAGATAGATCATCTCCTTCATCAAAGGGTCGAGCGCCCCCGGCGCCATCACAGCCTTGAGGCTCTCCCAGGTGCGGCGCAGCGTCTCCGGATCGTTCGCTAAAACTTTCCAAAAATTGTTAACATTCTCGATCTTCCGCGTGGCGCGGATGTCGTCGTAGACGGCGCGCACCGCGGGGCTCGCGTCCGTGTATTCGATCAGCGGCACCATCGCCATCAGCCCCCTCCTCGTCCCGCCCGCCGCAGCTCGCCGCCGAGCCGGCCGGCCAGAAACAGCAGCAGCATGCGGAAATCGCTGACGAGCGCCCACACCGGGTGGCCGAACGTCTCCGGCCGATTGCGCTCGAATACGTAATGCCCAAGCCACGCCGGTCCGTACCCGGCCACGAGCGCGAGCGGCAGCCAGAGCCATTGGCGGGCTAGCAGCGCCGCCGCCAGCACGAGGAGCGCGAGGCCGGTGCCGGCGTAATGCAAGGCGCGCGTGCGGGGGTCGGCGTGAGCGCCGAGATAGCGGCGCCAGAATTGATCGTAGCTCATGCCGCGAAACGCCGCTGCGGCGCGCACCGCCGCTTGTAAAGCGCCAATCGGCGGCGTAAGTCAGCACTCATTCGCAATTTCGCATCCGCCCCGGGGGTCTGCGGCGATGGGCTTCAAAGTAGCGGTGGTCGGCGCGACGGGCAATGTCGGCCGCGAGCTTCTCGGCATCCTGGCGGAGCGCCAGTTCCCGGCCGACGACGTCGTCGCGCTCGCCTCGTCGCGGTCGATCGGCAAGGAGGTGTCGTTCGGCGAGGATGACATCCTCAAGGTGCAGGACCTCGACACCTTCGACTTCCGCGGCACGGATATCGTGCTGTCGTCGCCCGGGAGCAAGGTCTCCGCCGTGTTCGCGCCGCGCGCCGCCAAGGCGGGAGCGGTCGTCATCGACAACACCTCGTGCTTTCGCATGGAGCCGGACGTCCCGCTGGTCGTGCCCGAGGTCAACCCGCAGGCCATCGCGCAGTACGAGAAGCGCCACATCATCGCCAACCCGAACTGCTCGACGATCCAGATGGTCGTCGCGCTGAAACCGCTGCACGACTTGGCGCGCATCAAGCGGGTCGTCGTCGCCACCTACCAGTCGGTCTCCGGCGCCGGGCGCGCGGCGATGGACGAATTGTTCAACCAGACCCGCGCGGTCTATGTGAACGACCCGATGACCCCGGAGCAGTTCACCAAGCAGATCGCGTTCAACGTCATCCCCCACATTGACGTCTTCATGGAGGACGGCGCGACCAAGGAAGAGTGGAAGATGGCGGTCGAGACCCGCAAGATCCTCGACCCCGACATCGCCGTCACCGCGACCTGCGTCCGCGTCCCCGTGTTCATCGCCCATGCCGAGGCGGTCAATGTCGAGTTCGAGCGGCCGCTCAGCGAGACCGCAGCGACACGGGCGCTGCGCGACGCGCCGGGCGTGGTCGTCGTCGACCACCGCGCCGACGAGGGCTACGTGACCTCGGCCGAGGCGGCGGGCGAGGACGCCGTTTATGTCAGCCGCATCCGCCGCGACCCCACGGTGCCGCACGGCCTCAACCTCTGGGTCGTTTCGGACAACCTGCGCAAAGGCGCGGCGCTCAACGCCGTGCAGATCGCCGAAGTGCTGGCGACGGACTATCTCGGCGGCCGCCGCCGCGGCGCCCGCTCCAACGTCGAGCCGCTGCGCCGCAAAACGGGAGCGGCCGTCTAGGAAAACATGGACGACCTGCCGGTAACGCAGGCGCCTTCTCCCGAGCCGCCGGCGACGGCCGACCCGACTGCCGGCGTCGTCGTGCCGGCGGGCGCCGGGCAGCGGCCCGGTGCGATGGGCGGCGATTTCTTCCTTGGCCGCCGCATCACGCCGCTGACGAGGCGGCGGCTCGACGCCTTCCGCGCCAACCGCCGCGGCTTCTGGTCGCTGTGGATCTTCCTCGTGCTGTTCGGGATCAGCCTGTTCGCCGAGTTCATCGCCAACGACCGGCCGATTCTGATCCACTACGACGGCGGCTGGTATTCGCCGCTGTTCAAGGATTATTCCGAGGCCGATCTCGGCGGCGACCTGCCGATCCCTGCCGATTATCACGACCCCGAAGTGGCGGCGCGAATCAACGCCGAGGGCTGGATGCTGTGGCCGCCGATCCCGTTCAGCTACAGCACGCGCTCGACCGCGCCGGGTCCCTACCCCGCGCCCCCCTCCACGACCAATTGGCTCGGCACCGACGACAGCGGCCGCGACGTGCTCGCGCGGCTGATCTACGGCTTCCGCATCTCGGTCCTGTTCGGGCTTGCGTTGACGATCGCGTCCTCGGCGATCGGCGTCGCGGCCGGCGCCGTGCAAGGCTATTTCGGCGGCATCGTCGATCTCGGTTTTCAGCGCTTCATCGAGATCTGGTCGGGCCTGCCGGTCCTCTACCTGCTGATCATCCTGTCGAGCTTCGTGCAGCCGAATTTCTGGTGGCTGCTGGGGCTGATGCTGCTGTTCTCATGGATGGGCCTCGTCGATGTCGTGCGCGCCGAGTTTCTGCGCGCCCGCAATTTCGACTACGTGCGCGCCGCACGCGCCCTCGGCGTCTCGAACCGCATGATCATCTGGCGGCACGTGCTGCCGAACGCGACGGTGGCGACGATCACGTTCATGCCGTTCATCCTCAACGGCTCGATCACGACCTTGACCTCGCTCGACTTCCTCGGCTTCGGCCTACCGCCGGGGTCGCCCTCGCTCGGCGAATTGCTGGCCCAGGGCAAGGCGAATCTGCAGGCGCCGTGGCTCGGCCTCACCGCCTTCTTCGTGCTGGCGCTGATGCTGAGCCTTTTGGTGTTCGTCGGCGAAGCGGTGCGCGACGCCTTCGACCCGCGCAAGATCACGCCGTGAGGATATTGGGTTGAGCCTGCTCGAGGTCCGCGACCTCAGCGTCAGCTTTGCCGGCTGGCGCGGCGCCGCGCCGGTGGCGGCGGTCAACGGCGTTTCCTTTTCCATCGACCGCGGCGAGACCTTGGCCCTGGTGGGCGAGAGCGGTTCGGGCAAGACGGTCACGGCGCTGTCCGTGTTGCAGCTGCTGCCCTACCCGGCAGCGCGTCACGGCAAGGGCAGCAGCATCCGCTTCGAGGAGCTGGAGCTGGTCGGCGCGCCGCCCGGGGTATTGCGCGAGGTGCGCGGCAACCGCATCGCGATGGTCTTTCAGGAACCGATGACCTCGCTGAACCCGCTGCACACGCTCGAGAAGCAGATCGGCGAGGCGCTGTTCATCCACAAGCGCCTGCCGCCGGCGGCGGCGCGCGCCCGCATTGTCGAGTTGCTGCACCTCGTCGGCCTGTCCGACGCCGAGAACCGGCTCGGCGCCTACCCGCACCAGCTCTCCGGCGGCCAGCGCCAGCGCATCATGATCGCGATGGCGATCGCCAACAACCCCGACGTGCTCGTCGCCGACGAGCCGACGACCGCACTCGACGTGACGGTGCAGGCGCACATCCTCGCCCTGCTCAACGACCTCAAGGCGCGCCTCGGCATGGCGCTGCTGTTGATCACCCACGACCTCTCGATCGTCCGCAAGATGGCCGACCGGGTCTGCGTCATGACCCGCGGCGACATCGTCGAGGCCGGGCGCACCGAGGAGGTGTTCGCGCGGCCGCGCCACCCCTACACGCAGCGGCTGCTCGCGGCCGAGCCGAAGGGCAAGGGCGTGCCGTTCGATCCGGCGGCGCCGGTGCTGGTCGAGGCGAAGGGAGTGCGGGTATGGTTTCCGATCCGCCGCGGCGTGCTGCGCCGGATCAAAGGCTACGTAAAGGCGGTTGACGGCGTCTCGCTGGCGCTGCGGCGGGGGATGACCTTGGGCGTCGTCGGCGAGAGCGGCTCGGGCAAAACGACCTTGGGCCTCGCGCTGCTGCGGCTGCAGGAGTCGCGCGGCGCGATCCGCTTCGCCGGGCGCAACATCGCGACCGAGCGGCAGAAGCGCCTGCGGCCGCTGCGGCGCGAGATGCAGATCGTGTTTCAGGATCCGTTCTCAAGCCTGTCGCCGCGTTTGTCGATCGCGCAGATCGTCGGCGAAGGCTTGCAGGTGCACCGGCTGGCGGCGACGCCGCAGGAGCAGCGGCGGCTCATCGACGAGGCGCTGACCGAGGTCGGGCTCGACCCCGGGGCGGCGCAGCGCTATCCGCACGAGTTTTCCGGCGGGCAGCGGCAGCGGATCGCGATCGCGCGGGCACTGGTTCTGAAACCTCGTTTCGTCGTGCTCGACGAGCCGACATCGGCGCTCGACATGTCGGTGCAGGCGCAGATCGTCGATCTCTTGCGCGAGCTGCAGGCGCGGCACGGCCTCACCTACCTGTTCATCAGCCACGACCTCCGCGTCGTGCGCGCCATGGCGCACGAAATCCTGGTCATGAAGGACGGCGAGATCGTCGAGTCCGGCAGCACCGAAAAGGTCATGACGGCGCCCGAGCACCCCTACACGCGCGAACTGATGGCCGCCGCCTTCAACCTCGCCGCCGCGCCCACGTGAGTAATATTGGGCTCGCCCCTTGGCCGGGCTTGTCCCGGCCATCCACGTCTTCACAGCAGGCGATCAAACAGATCATCCCACTCGGGATTCTCGCAATGAATAAGGCGAACCTTCCACGCGCGGGGCCAATGTTTCATGTTCATTTCGCGCTGCTTCGCCGCAAGAAGCCACCCACGCGCCTATCGTTTTCGTCGACGAGCCTGGCAACAGAGACGTGGGTGGCCGGGACACGCCCGGCCACGGGGCCGGAGCAGATTGCGACGGGCTTGCCGGCGGGGGGCGGTCGTGGAACTCTGCCGCCAGCAATCGTCGAGCCATCGCGAGGGGTAGAGAATGCGTATCGTCATCGTCGGCCAGCAGGCCTTCGGCAAGGCAGTCATGGAGGCTTTCCTCAACCGCGGCGACGAGGTGGCGGGGGTCTTTGCCGCCCCCGAAAAGCCGGGCGCGCGGCCCGACCCGCTCGTCGCCGCCGCCGAGGAGCGCAAGCTCAAGGTCTTCCGCTTCCCCAAATACTCCGAGCCGGAGGCTCAGGAGGCGCTGAAGGCGCTCAATGCGGATCTCGGCGTCATGGCCTACGTCCTGCTGTTCGCGCCGCCGGCTTTCTGCGCGATCCCGAAGCACGGCATGATCCAGTTCCACCCCTCGCTGCTGCCGCTGCACCGGGGGCCGGCCTCGATCCCGTGGGCGATCATCCGCGGCCGCACCGAAACGGGGCTGTCGATCTTCCGCCCTACCCCTGGGCTCGACGAGGGGCCGGTCATCCTCCAGAAGCGCGTGCAGATCGGCCCCGACGACACCGCCGGCTCGCTCTATTTCGACAAGATCTTTCCGCTCGGGGTCGAGGCGCTGCTGCAGGCGGCCGACCTAGTCGTCGCCGGCCGCGCCACCGAGTGGACGCAGGATGAGGGCAAGGCCACCTATGAGGGCTGGGTGCGCGCGGCGGAGTCGCGCATCAACTGGGCGCAGCACGTCGACTTCGTCTACGACCTGATCCGCGGCTGCAACCCCGCCCCGGGGGCGTGGACGACGTTCGGCGACAAGAAGCTCTATCTGTTCGACGCGAAGAAGATCGTCGCGCCGACCTTCGGCGCCGTACGCGGCAAAAAGATCGGCGAAGTCGTCTCAGCGGGACCGGATGGATTGCGCATTCACGCGCAGGGCGGATTTATCGAGGTATCGCGCGTGCGCCTCGACGACGGCCCGAAGATCAAGTCGACCGAAGCCGCCATCCCGCACGGCACCATCCTCGGAGATTAACCGACGGGTGCCGACGGTCTTTCGGATAAGAGGGTTCCGCTTTTTCTTCTATTCGAACGAAGGCAATCCTCGCGAGGCCGCGCACATTCATATTGAAGACGCCAATGGCGAGCCAAATTCTGGCTACGTCCCATCGTGTCGCTCGCCTATAGCGATGGGTTGGACGCAAAAACCTTGCGCGACATGAGCAAACTGGTAGAGGCTAATCGTGGCCGCATCGAGAGGGCCTGGAACGAATTTTTCGGCTAGACCAATCAAGCTAATTTTCGACGACGATAACATGTGGGCATCGCTTGCCGATGGGCGCACTCTCGGTGTCCCGCTTGCCTGGTTTCCGAGACTTTTGCATGCAACGCCCAAGGCGCGAGCGGCCTGCCGGATCAGCGGCCGCGGCCTTCACTGGGCTGAATTGGACGAGGATATCTCTATAGCCGGTTTGCTGCGCGGCTTTGGCGATCAGCAGCGGTCTCTGCCCCGCGCCGCTCGATAATCCGCACCGCGAGCGAAACCAGGAAGCGTTCAACGGCAGGCGGAACAGAATTCGCTCAGATGCGATTGCTTTTCTCGTCATCGCCGGGCTTGACCCGGCGATCTCGGGGGCGTGCAGATGGCCGGGTCAAGCCCATGTCGATTTCTGCCAAGAGCGACCCCGTTCGATTGCTTTAAGGTTTCTGCGCCTGCTCGATGAATTCCGGGCGGCGGCCGACCCACAAGGTCGTCGCGTCCCCCTTTAGCGACGGGTCGCCGACGATCGGCGCGACGATGTGCGCATCGGTGAGCGCGTCGCGCAGCAGCAGCGCCTTTTGCGGCGGCTTCTCCTTGTCGTGCACCAGCACCGCGACGCCGCGCACCTCGTCGAGCGAGGACGGAGCGGCGCGCTTGATCTCCTGGCCTTGGATGCGCCAGCCGACCATCAGCAGCGGCGTCGCGATGCCTTTGCCGTAGTCGGCGGCGTCCTCGACCTTGGAATGCGCGACGATCGCGATCTCCTGCGACGGCTTGCTGACCAGTGCCTGGACGATCGCCTGCCGCTGCGTCTCGTCGATGACGCGGGCCTTCCCCTCCTCGGGAACCGGACCGATTTCGTCGAGTTTGGCGATGACCATCTGCGGGTCGAGCCGGTGCTGCAGCACCTGGTTCAGCAGCTCGATAAGCCGGTCGCCGTAGGCCTCGGTTACCCCCGAGCAGCCGATCGAGATCGTGCCCTTGTCCTGCGAGACGAGCAGGTTGGACACCATCGAACAGGCGGGCTGGCCGCTGTCGTCTGCCGATGCCGGCGCCGCCGCCATGAGGAGCGTCAACCCGGCAGCAGGGATTGCGAGCCGCTTCATCGCCAACCGTCCATACCAATGCAAGGCCATGAAGCTAGGCGTCGGACGCTTAAAAATTTCCTGCCGCGAAGCGGAGGGCGTTCATGAGTTGCCGGCGGCGACGGCATCGCCTAAACGCATGTCATCGGCGGCGGCCACGGAATATCCTGGCCGACGGCGCCCGCGGCCGGGCCGCAGAAGAGGAACGCGATGCCGCAATTCCCGGTACGCAGCGAGATCGCCGGCTCGGTATGGAAGATCGAGGTCCAGGTCGGCGACGAGGTGGCCGAGGAGGATCCGCTCGTCATTCTGGAGTCGATGAAGATGGAGATCCCGCTGCTGGCGCCGCGCGCCGGCGTTGTCGTCGAGATCAGGGTTAGGGAAGGCGAGGCAGTTGCCGAAGGCGACATCGCCGTGATCCTCGCCTGATCCGACGCGCAAAACCAGCCAACGGAGCCGTAGGATGCCCAGCGACAAGCTGCAATTGCACAAGGACGGCGCGGTCGCGCGCATCGTCCTCAACAACCCGGCGCGTCACAACGCCATCACGATGGAGATGTGGGACGCGGCCGAGGCGGTGCTCGACGACCTCGAGCGCGATGGCGCGATCCGCGTCGTCGTGATCTCCGGGGCCGGCGGCAAGGCCTTCAGCGCCGGCGCCGACATCTCGGAATTCGAACGCCGCCACGCCGACGCGAATGCGGTACGCACCAACAGCGACACGACCGAGCGCGTCTGCGACAAGCTCGCCGCGCTCGGCAAGCCGACAATCGCGCAGATCGAAGGCTACTGCATGGGCGGGGCGATGGTCTTTGCGCTGTGCTGCGACCTGCGCATCTGCTCCGAAGACTCGCGCTTCGGCATCCCGCCGGCGCGGCTCGGCAACGGCTACGGCCATACCAGCGTCGAGCGCGTCATGAACGCGGTCGGCCTGTCCAACGCGAAGGAGATCCTGTTCACCGGCCGGCAGTTCACCGCCCAGGAGGCGTTCGCAATGGGCGTGGTCAACCGGGTCGTACCGCGCGACCAGCTCGCGACCTATGTCGACAACTATACCGAGACAATCGCGCAGAACGCGCCCCTGACCGTGAAGGCGATCAAGCTGATGACAGTGGAGCTCGTCAAGGAGCCGAAGGACCGCGATATCGCGCTGTGCGAGAAGCTTTTCGCCGACTGTTACGCGAGCGAGGACTACCAGGAAGGCCGCCGCGCCTTCATGGAGAAACGCAAACCGGTCTTCAAGGGACGCTGAATCTCGACCCTCTCCCCCAGGGGATGCGCAGCGTTGCATCGTCGCAATTTCGGCCCTTTTCGGCGCTGGCGGCGATATCCTCGACGGCAGTTGTCGTGAACGGCGCTGTGTCGCCGGCATCACAAAGAGGTATCTGATGGACGACTACATCGACCGCACCGTGCTCGGAACCGATGACCGCTTTGCCGTCGGGCAGCCGGTGCCGCGTTCCGAAGACCCGGTGCTGCTGCGGGGCGAGGGCCGCTATTCGGACGATTGGAACCTGCCCGGGCAGGCCTACGCGGTCATGGTGCGCAGCCCTTATGCCCACGGCGTCATCCGCGGCATCGACGCCGAGGCGGCGCGCGTGATGCCGGGCGTACTGGCAATCTATACCGGGGCCGATCTCGCCGCCGCGGGCGTCGGGCCGCTGCCGCCGCGCCAGGTCATGAATAACCGCGACGGCACGCCGATGCTGACCCCGACCCGCACGGCGCTGCCCGCGGACAAGGTCCGGTATGTCGGCGAGGCGGTCGCCGCCGTTATCGCCGACAGCCTCGCCGCCGCGAAGGACGCGGCCGAAGCCGTCGTGCTCCACATCGATCCGCTGCCGGCGGTGACGGAGCCGAGCGAGGCCGCCGCGCCGGGCGCGCCGCAGATCTACGACGACGTTCCCGGCAACGTCGGCTGCGATTTCCATTTCGGCGACAGCGAGAAGGTCGAGGCGGCGTTCGCCGCCGCCGCGCATGTGACCCGCCTCAAGCTGCGCAACAACCGCATCGTCGTGAACCCGATGGAGCCGCGCGCGGCCGTCGCCGAGTACGACGCGGAGCGGCAGCATTGGACCCTGCATGTCGGCTGCCAGGGCGTGTTTGGCTTCCGCAACTACATCGCCCAGGTGCTCGGCGTCGGCCGCGACCAGGTGCGGGTCGTGACCGACCGCGTCGGCGGCTCCTTTGGCATGAAGCAGCCGGACATGTCGGAGTATTTCTGCATCCTGCAGGCGGCGCGCGAACTCGGCCGGCCGGTCAAATGGACCGACGACCGCTCCGGCAGCTTCGTTTCAGATACGCACGGCCGCGACGCGGAAGCACTCGCGGAATTGGCGCTCGACGCCCAAGGCAACTTCCTCGCCGTGCGCCTGACGATTTACGGCAATGTCGGCGCCCGCTACGGCGCCGCCGGCCCGCCTACCCGCAACGCCGTCCGCAACACGCTCGGGGTCTACAAGACGCCGCTGATCGAGGTGACGACGAAGGTCGTATTCACCAACACGACCCCGGTCGGCGCCTATCGCGGCGCGGGGCGGCCGGAGGCGAATTACTACATGGAGCGGCTGGTCGAAACCGCGGCGCGCGAGATGGGGATCGATCGCGTCGAGCTGCGCCGCCGCAATCATATTCCGCCGGCAGCGATGCCCTACAAGGCGCCGAACGGCACGACCTACGACAGCGGCGACTTCACCAACCTCTTGAACAAGGCGGTGGCGCTCGCCGATTGGGACGGCTTTCCGGCGCGCCAGGCCGAGAGCCGCGCGCGTGGCAAATTGCGCGGCCGCGGCATCAGCGACTACCTCGAATTGACCGGGCCGCCCGGCCGCGAGATGGGCGGCATCCGCTTCGAGCCGAACGGCGACGTGACGATCGTCACCGGCACGCTCGATTACGGCCAGGGCCACGCCTCCCCCTTCGCGCAGGTCCTCGCCAGCCGGCTCGGCATCCCGTTCCAGCGCATTCGCCTGCTGCAGGGCGACAGCGACCAGCTGATCGCCGGCGGCGGCACCGGCGGCTCGAAATCGATGATCGTCAGCGGCAACGCCATCGTCCGCGCCGCCGACAAGGTCATCGACGCCGGCAAGCAGATCGCGGCGCACGTGTTGGAGGCGGCCGCCGCTGACATCGAGTTCCGCGCCGGCCGTTTCGAGATCGCCGGCACCGACCGCTCGGTCGGGCTGATGGAATTGGCGGCGCGGCTGCGTGCCGGGCTGGAATTGCCGCCGGAGCTGCCGCAGAGCCTCGATGTGGCGGATGTCTACGACGGCCCCCCCTCCGCATTCCCGAACGGCTGCCATATCGCCGAGGTCGAGGTCGACCCGCAGACCGGCCGGGCGGAAGTCGTCAAGTACACCTTCGTCAACGATTTCGGCGTCGTCATCAACCCGCTGCTGGTCGATGGCCAAGCGCATGGCGGCATCGTCCAGGGCATCGGGCAGGCCCTGCTCGAGCGCACGGTCTACGACGAGGACGGCCAGCTCCTGACCGGCACCTACATGGACTACGCGATGCCGCGGGCGGGGGATGCGCCGTTCTTTGTCAACGCCAGCCATCCGGTGCCGGCGACGACCAACCCCCTCGGCGCCAAAGGCTGCGGCGAGGCCGGCTGCGCCGGCGCGCTCCCGTCGGTCATGAACGCGCTGGTCGACGCGCTGTCGGAATTCGGCATCCGCCACATCGACATGCCCGCCACCCCCGAACGGATCTGGCGAGCCATCCACGACGCCCGTTCCTGTTAGCCGAGGAGCGGCATCAGACAAAACAGACCCGTTCTCCATCAAGAATCGTCATGGCCGGGCTTTGACCCGGCCATCTCCGGCCTCACCGAGATCGCCGGGTTACGCTTGGAGATGACGTGAAGGAGTGTTCGCTCGCTCCTGATCGACGCCCGCTCCTAGACTAGACTAGATGTCACTTGGCCGGGGCGTCGCCCATTCCGGTCAGGGGAAGGCGTCGGAGCGACCGCTCAGCGCTGCAGGTAGATTTCGATGCGGCGATTTTGCTGGCGGCCTTCGGGGTCGTCGGAAGCGTCGGCGCGGTGGTTGGGGGCGAGCGGGCGAGTGCGGCCGTAGCCCTTGTCGATGATGCGCATCGGCTCCTTCGCATGCGCCCGCAGCCAATTGGCGACGGCGCGCGCGCGCCGCTGCGACAGGACGAGGTTGTCATCATCGCGGCCGATGCCGTCGGTATGGCCGGCGACGAAAACCTCGCGCGGGTGCCGCGCCGCGATCAACCGCTCCGTCGCCTCCAGCAGCGCGATCCCGTCGCCGGCGATCGTGTCGAGGCTGTTGCCGAATAGCGTGTCGGCCGGCAGCACGACGCGCAGCCCCTGCTCGGTCTGCTCCGCGTGCAGCGCCCCCTCCAGCTGCGCCAGGCTCATGGCAGGCGGCGCCGCGGCGCATACCGGCCCGGCCAGGCCCGTAGCGGTCGCAAGAAGCAACAGGAGGGAGCGGCGCCGAACCATCGCCGGCAGGTTTACATCCGCACCGCGCCGTTGCAATGCGGCGCGGACGCCGCGCCGATCAGCGATGGTGAGTGCGCTTCGCCCAGGAGGGATAGCGCTCGCGCGCCATCTCGACGAATCGCGCCCGCTGCTCCGGCGACAGCACCTTGAGGAAGGTCAGGGTCTGCGCGGTCACGTCATGCTGAAACGCCCGCCGCTTCACTAGAGCGTCGTCGAAATCCTGGCCGAGCTGCGCCTCGTTCGGCTGCGGCTTGCCGATTTCCGTCCAGGCCTCCGCGAACAGCGGGTCGATCTCTTCGTGCATCTGCTTGGAACGGGCGTGGACTGTCCGCGAATATTCCTCGAACGCGGTCTGTTGCTGCGGGTCGAGGTCGAGGCGGGACGCCACCGCCTGCATCCAATGCGCCTTGTCCATGCGATCGAGCGGCAGGTTCAGCCGCGCCCAGACCGCGCCGCCGACGAAGCAGACGTTGAGCGCCAGCGACAGCGCCAGAGCCACGACCACCAGACGCTGGCGGGGATGGCGGGCGCTCGCCTCGCCTGCTACCGCTGCCATGATCAGGTCTGCCTGCCGTCAGCCAGGTTGCCGAGGAAGCCCGAGGTGGGATCGAGCAGGTCGGGGAGCGGCCCTTCCTGGCTGATCGCCTGATCCGGCGAATGGAACGCCAACGAGGCGTCGGCGCCCATCGCAAATCCGAGCCATGACGCCACCGCCAGACCCGCCGCGAGGCTCGCCCAGCCGGCCGCCCATTGCAGGTTCGGCCGCCGCGCCGCGCGGCGGAACGGCAGCATGATGCCCGCCTGGGCGGCGGTTTCCGGCACCAGCGCCGCGGCCCGCGCCACGATGCGCTCGTCCGCGGAGCCGGTATCGGCGCCCGCCAATGCGCGCGCCGCCGCGACGTCGGCCGCGGCCTCCGCATCCGCCGCAAGCAGCTGCGCGACGCGGTCTCTCTCATCCTCGTCGAGCGTACCATCGGCATAGGCGGCGAGATCGAGGAGCCGCGCCGCCTCGTCCTCGGCCGCGTCCATATTCTGGCAGTCTCGCCAGAGTTGGCGGTTAGGCGAATCCTTCGGCATCGCATCGGGACTTTCGTCCGGTTGGGGCATTGCGGCAACCATCTCCTGTCAAATCTTACGATGGCAAAGGCAGAACCATCCCCGCAACCTATTGGTTTCAGTAGTCGACTGCCTTCACCTTGAAATGTGCCCGCAGCTTGAGCATTGCCTTATGATGGGCGCTGCGCACGGTCTGCGGGTCGATGCCCAGCGCGGCCGCGACTTCGCTCACGTCCATTTCACGGTCGTACAGCATTGCCAGGATTTCCCGCTGCCGTGGCGACAGCAGCGCCTGCGGCAGCTTGAGGCGGGTTGCGGGTTCGACCGGGTCAATGGCGAGGCTCGCCTCCGGCACCGCCTCGATCGGCACCGCCTCGGCGCGGCGCCGCCGCAACGCGTCCCGCGCCGTGCTGCGGGCGACGATCGTGAGCCACGTGGAAAGCCCGGCGCGTGCCGGGTCGTAGCCCCGCAACAGCCGGTAGTCGTCCTTGCACAGGCGGAGAAAAACCTCCTGCGTCAGGTCCTCGACCTCCGCCTGACCGGCGGCGACGCCGCGGACGGCCGACAGGATCAGTCCCGCGTAACGCCGCACAAAGCCGCCCCACGCCCCCTTGTCGCCACGCAACAGCGCATCGAGAGCCGGGTCCGGCGCCAATCAGAATCCTTTCGGGAAACCCAAG
>Ga0070739_10002345_pt1 | contig 25725 bp, 20 predicted proteins | sample Coa_R1_7_FD_66445 | JGI IMG/M metagenome (GOLD analysis project Ga0070739, IMG submission 66445) | Surface soil microbial communities from Centralia Pennsylvania, which are recovering from an underground coalmine fire - Coalmine... | ecosystem: Environmental > Terrestrial > Soil > Unclassified ...
CCCATGGATATGGCCATGCCCTCAGCCGGAACGGTGCACGCAAACGCACACGTACCCGCGCTCGCGCTACTGTTCGCGGCGCTCCTACTCGGATATATCGTCCTGGTCGCCAACCGCGCCCGACAAGCCATCCGAGCGCATGTCCCGCCCGCCATCCGCCATCCGCCGCTTGCTCCGCGGACCGGCGTCGCCTGCGAAGTAGTGATGTGTGCCGCGATGACCATCATGCTGACCACCGCACTCTGAGCCCCTGTCAGAACACGCGGCGAACCGGATCGCGACGAGGCGTCCGTGCGCCGTGTATCAGGAAACGTTCAGCGCGTAGAGGGTCATCCGGCCGCCGTCCGTGGCCGAGGCGGCGCTGGTGGCCTGTTGGTAGTCGCCTACCTGGAAGCGCTGGTCGGTGCCTATGAATACGGACATGACTCGCGCGGTGTGAGTGCCTGTCAACCTGTTGTAGGTAGCAGACAGTCCGAGCGTTCCGTCGCCGTCGTCGGTGATCGTGTAGCTGAACACGCCGCCCAGCGGGACCCCGGTGAGCAGGCTGATGCTCTGCGAGGCGGTGCCCTGCAACTCCTGCTTGACGACGACCACGAGGCTGCCGTCGCGGTAGTGCAGCATCACGAACGGGATCGACTTGATCGAGCCGCCGCCATGCACCTGCCCGACGCAGATGTCCGGGTCCTCCTGCGGGACCTGGCTGACCGCGAGCGTCGCGGTGAGCCTATGCACGCCATCCGTACCGAACATCCAGTCGCGGGTGGAGACCAGTTCGGTGCGCGCGTGCTCAGAGCTCGCGGTCGTCGCCCCCTGCGCCGGCGCCCAGAAAGTCACGCTTCCGTCGCGATTGCGGATCAGCCACGGCGCCGTGACCGCGGCGGTGTCGAGCTGTGTGGCCGTGCCGCTCAGGGCGCCCCGAGCGTTGACCGGCAGCGTGAGCCTCCAGCCGTCCAGCTGGATCGGCACCGTCCTCGGCGGCGTGGTGCTCGTGCTCTGCGCCGGCTCGCTTCTGCCCGCGCCGGAGCCGCCGGGGGACCGCGCGACGGGCGGGGACACACTCGCAGACCCGGTCGCGGGCGCACCATTGGCGCCCGCGGCGGCCGACCTGCTTCCGCCGCAGCCGGACAGGATTGCCGCACCCGTCAGCGGCACGGCCAGCCAGAGCGCCACGCCCGCCAGGAATCCGGGCCGCCCGCGCAGCCGCCCGATGAATCGATCGTGCCCAAGCATCAGCCCGCAGCTCCTTTCAAGACACGTTGTGCACATGCCGGGGCGCCACTTCCCTGGTTGGGCGGCGCTTGGGTTGCCTCGTTGCGTGGAGCGCCTCGAGGAGGAAGCCGAGCAGGATCGCGGCGATCGCCGCCGCGCCGAGCCACGGGAACGGCGGCGGCGCCACCACGTTGTGGCCGGCGAAGCTCACGTCGCCCGTGACGCCGATCGGGGCGAGGACCGTGGAGTCTTCCAGGGCGAGCAGGCTGCGCGGGTTGACGCCGGCGCCGATCTTCTCGGCCAGCACGTTGATCCTGTGCGCCGCCAGGGTGGCTCCGGAACCGACGTGCAGGCCCTCGGTCACCTGGTCGATTCGGGTTCCGGTCAACGACATCGAGGCCTGCGTGTGGATCCCGGTCCCGCCGCCGCGCAGCATGCCGCCCTCCACGACGAGGCCGGGCGAGGAGTTGGCTATGGCGTTGTCTGCGAAGCCGCTGAGCGAGGGGTTGAGGATGCGCACCCCGGCCGCGCCCTTGGCGACGGTGATCGCGTTGTGCGCGCCGTTGACCGTGACGGTGTCGAGTAGGACGGTGTGCGGTTTCAGGTAGATCTGGATGCCCTCGCCGCCGCCCTGCACGGTGGTGTGGGAGATCGTCACACCGTTGCCGGAGATCGCGATGCCCGCTCGTGCGCCGCCGTGGACGGTGGTGCCTGTGACCGAGATTCGGGCCGCGGTCGGGCCGATCCGTATGCCGGTGCCTCGTGAATCGATCGATCCGCCGGCGATTGTGACGTCGTGGCCGCCGATATCCACCCCATAGGCGCCGGATCCGCTCACGGTGACCCCGGCCAGCGCGACCGTGTCGGCCTGTGAGCCGACGAGGATGCCGTATGTGACTGCGTCGAATACGCCGCGGGTCACAGTGACGTGGCTGCACTTCCGGCTGATTTTGAGGCCGACCGGATAGCCCTTGGTCACCGCGTCCGCGACGGTGCAGCCCGTGCAGTTGCTCAGCTCGATCCCCCCGGCCACGTCGCCGGTACTGGTCAGGTGGTCGACTGTCAGACCGCTGATGTTGGCCGCGGCGAGGCCGAAGCCGGTGTTGCCGGAGGTGGTCAGGCCGGAGAGGGTGCGGTTCGCTGACCCGTGCCCGACCCGCACGCCATGGCCGCCGTTCTGCTGGCTGGCCACCGCATCGACGGTGGTACCGGTGTCGTTCTCCAGGACCAGACCGTCCTTGGCCGACCCGGTTACGGTGACCTGCTTGAGCGTGACGCCGCTACTGCCGGCCAGCCGCAGCCCCGCATAGCCCCCGGCCACCTTGACTGCGACCGCGTGGCCTGTGGCGCCCCGGCCCCAGACCAGCCCCGAGTCGTCCGGTGCGGAGGCATTGCCGAGCCCGGTGACGCTCGCGCCGTCCAGGCTCAGCGTGGCGCCGAGCCCGGCACGCAGGTACGGCCGGGCCGGGTCGGTCGGCGGCAGCGGCCCGTTGGTGCCGGGGTCGAATGAGGTGAGCGCTGTCCCGGTGACTGCGAAGGAGCCGCGCGTGACCCGGATCCAGGTGCCGTCAGCCAGTTGCAGCGTGGACAGCTCGCCGGTATCAGTGGACACACTCGCACCGCCGGTGATCGCCAGCGCTGAGTTCAGCCGCGCCACGCCGGGCGCCGGCCAGGAGACCCACTGGTCCGGCAGGTTCCGGGCGAGCCAGAGGACTGATAGTTGCCCGGTCGGGTGGGGCAAGGCCAGTTGCAGCACGCCGTCTCGCAGGATGTACACCTTGTGAAGAGTGACGACCGTGAGCAGCGGGGGCTGGCCGTCCTTGGACCACAGCGTCTTGGTGATCCGGGCGGCGCGGGCAAACTGCGCGGCGGCCTTCGCGGCGGAGGCGGGTTTGCGTGCGCTGCGCTGCTGCTGGAGGCTCTGCTGGTGGGCGAGGTCCTTCGCGGTCTTCGCCGGGGGCGGGTAGGCCGCGGCCGCGGCTGAGGCCGGGGCGGGGGCCGTCCACCAGGCCGACGCCAGCAGGGCCGCGGTGAACACCGTCGCTCGCCATCGCGGCATGCCGCGGCCCGATATTCGCCGCGGGGCGCTTGCCTGCGGATCCGGTGCCGCCATATCACCCACCTCCTTGCATCGAGGCCGCAGCGGTCCGCACGACTTGGCCGTTCTCGACCTGGACCTGCCGGGTGAGCCAGCGCTGCTTGCGGATGGTCAGCAGCGCGTTGAGCTTGATCGCGCCCATCACGAAAGTGGCCAGGATGTAGCCGGGCATGATGAAGAAGTCCTGCGGGCGCCTGCGCAGATGTGGCAGCACCTTGATGCAGCGGCTGACCCACCACCAGCCCAGCAGCGTCCACACGAAGAACCAGTTGCGGTGGAGCAGGGCCAGAGTCATGAACGTCGGTGCGAAGAACAAGGTGAAGCCGCCCATCGCCTTGTCCAGCATGGTGAAGGCGAGGAAGGGCCGCTTCCACACCCAGCGGCTCGACAGGGCTCGCAGGTCTGAGCGCCAGGTGTTGCGCGCCCAACGCAGCCGCTGCTTATAAAACACCTTCCAGGTCTTCGGGAACGTGGACCATACACGCGCCGTGCGCTGAAGATAGGTGTCGTACCCGCTCTCCAGCAGCAGCGAGGTCAGCCGCTTGTCGTCCCCGGACATGCACGGGACGCCCCAGAACGTCTCGCTCATGAACTCCTCCGCGATGTCCAGCAGGATCTCTCGCCGGTAGATCGCGGTCCGTCCGGACAGGCAGGAGACGGCCCGGCCCATCACCGTCTGCGCCGCGTTCTCGTCGAAATACCGGTAGTCGAGGAAAATGTCGTTGATCCGCGGCAGGAAACCCTTGGGGTTGTACACGTTCTGCCGGGTGCCGACCCCGCCGATCCTCGGGTCGGCAAACGGCTTGCACACCTCCGCAGCCACATCGGAGGCCCAGATGGTGTCCGAGTCCACCAAGGCCACCAGGGGTGTGGTGCAGTACTCCCAGCCGGTGCGCAGCGCGTGCCGCTTGCCCGGCACGTCGGTGACGACGATCGTGACCGGATACCGGCAGCCGATCGCAATGCAGGCCTCGTCCGTGGCGTCGATCACCAGCACGATCTCCTCGACGCCATTCGCGAGCCAGGACTCGATCGCCCGCGCGAAGATGACCGGGTCCTCCTGGTACACGGGCACCACGACGGACATCGGTAACCAGAAGTCGTTCTCAACCGGCTTGTAGAGCGCCGCCGGGATACGCCGGATCAGCCACATTGCCCAGCGGAACAAGCCCAGCGCACCCAACGGGAAGAAGGCGACGTAGTAGCGGAACAGGAAATTCATCTCGATGAGGCCGGTATCCCGTCAACGTCGGCCTTCCAGTCGTCCGCCTCGCTGGAGACGATCTTGGAGAGGCGGTCGTTGACCTCTACCGTGGCGCGCAGCAGCGGCAGGTCGATGCCGACGGTGTCCGCGAAGCCGAGGAAACCCTGAGTGTCTTTGGGCAGGCAGACCCCGCCGTAGGGAGCGCCGCCGCGGATTCCGTAGTTCGGGTTGAACGAACCCTCGGCGGACTTGGCGACGACCGCGGCGATCGGATCGAGGTCCACGCCGAGTTCCCTCGCCACCAGCCACATCTCGTTCCAGAAGCTGATCTTCGTGGCGTTGAAGAGGTTGTGCGCGCACTTGAGCAGCTCGGCCGAGACCGGTTCGCCGAAGGTGCGAAGCTCCCCGCCGAATGGCGCGAGCAGCGCGCTGAGCCGCTCGACGGTGCGGACGGACCGGGAGGCGACGACGGTCATCCAGGGCCAGCGGAAGTCCTCGGCCGCGGACGCCGCGCGCAGGAACTCAGGGTTCGAGGCCAGGGTGAAGCCCGAGTAGAGGTTCTTGCCCGAACCGCTCTCCAGCGACTTGCGCACCAGGCCGTCGGTGGTGCCGGGCGGGACGGTGGAACGCACCACGACCGTGTGGTCGGCCTCGGCGTCGGCGAGCGCGCGGGCCACCTCGGCGGTGCCGGCCGCAAAGGCGGACAGGTCGTAGCTGTGGCCGATGTTCGGTGTCGGCAGGGTGAGGAAGACGAACGAGGACCGCTCGCCGGCCAGCACCAGTTCGTCGCGCGCGTCGAGGCCGAGGCCGCGCAGGTACTCCAGACGGGCCGGGCTGACGTCGATGAACGTGACCTCATGGCCTGCGGCGAGAAAGCCCTCGCCGGTGGCCTTGCCGACCACACCGGAGCCGACGATGAATATGCGGGCAGGAGACATTACATCCCTTTCACACGTCAATGCTTTGCGTTAAGCGCTACTCGTCCGCGGAATCCGGCACAGCCCCCGAAGACCTCCGTGTCGAACGGGGGCGGCCGCCGAAAGGCCGAGGTATCAACGGCCTGTGGTTCGGGTTCTCCTACGGACGGAACGAGCCTGGCAACGTGACGATGAAGCGATGATGAAGATCCACGCGGCCCCGGCGCCTCACTTCGCCAGTGGCAGCCAAACGCGGACCTGCGCGCCGCCCTCCGGGGCGTTCGCGGCCTCTGCCCGGCCGCCGTGTAGCTGGGCGACCGAGTGGACCAGCGCCAGGCCGATGCCGTGGCCGCGGCTGTCGCCGCGGGCGAAGCGGCTGAAGACATGCGGCAGCAGCGCCGCAGCGAATCCGGGTCCGTCGTCGGCGACGCAGATCTCGGCCTCACCGCGGGTGGCGGCCGTCGTGACCGTCACGTTCTCGGCGTGGGCGGCCGCATTGCGCACGAGGTTGTCCAGCAGTTGCCTGAGAAGCGACTCGTCGGCGTTCACGACGATCGGCGGGCACGGCTGCATCTGCACCCGCACGCCGCCGGCCGCTGCTACTTCGACGACCTCCTCGGCTAGCAGGTCTAGGCGCAGCGGGGTGCGGTTGAGCGCGACCGTTCCGCCTTCGAGGCGGGCCATGTCCAGCAGGCGGGAGACCGCGCGCCCGGCGCGCTCGGTGGCGGCTCTGGTCTCGCTAAGCGCCTCCGCGTACTCCTCGGCCGTGCGCGGCCGTGACAGCGCCTGGCTGACCGCGGCCTGGATGACCGCGAGAGGAGTACGCAGTTCGTGGGCGGCGTCGGCAAGGAAGTCGCGCTGGAAGCGCTGCGCCCGCCGAGCCGGGGCCTGCGCGACGCCGGCGATCAACCAGGCGCCGACGGCGGTCAGCCCGATCAGCCCCGCCGACCCGACAGCGAGCCACCACGCCATGCGGTCCAGAGCGGCGTGGTAGTCGTCCAGCGTCTGCATCGCCACGGCGATGTTCCCGTCCTCGCGCTCGGCGGCGGCCAGCACGTAGGTGCCCTGGCCATCGGGATAGAGGTCCTGGAACACCAGTCCGTCCGCATCCCGGCCGCGCACGGCATCGCGGATCCACACCAGGCCCGGTTCCTCATCGAAGTCCGCCGGCGCGGTGACCGTGTTGTTCGGGGCGATCCACCAGATGTCGAACGGCTCCCGGGTCCCCGGCTTGTGCGACAGGGCAGTCTGCGCCGCCGACGAGAGGGCCTGGTCATACAACGACGCGTACTTCTGCCGCGCTTGCGCGTGGTAGACGTACCACGCGGACGGGGCGACGGCCAGCGCGGCGATCAACGCGGTCCCCAGCGCGAAAAGAATCCTCAGCCGCCTGAGATACACCGCTCACCCTTCCTCGTCAGCGTGCAGCCGGTAGCCGACGCCCCGTATCGCCTCGATCCTCATCGCGGCGTCACCCAAGTCCAGCTTGCGTCGCAGATTGCCGATATGTACGTCAACCACGTTGGACAGCCCGTCGTAGTTCATGTCCCACAGCTGCTCCAGCAGGTCGACGCGGGTGACCACCTCACCCGCGCGTTCCATCAGGTAGGCCAGCAGAGAGAACTCCCGGGCGGTCAGCGGCGTGAGGACACCGGAACGCCAGACTTTGCGCGCGGCGGTGTCCAGCCGCACCTCGCCGATCTCCAGGCCTGTGGTCGCGGCCGTCAGCGGGCGGCGCAGCAGGGCTCGCACCCGCAGCACGAGTTCCGGGAACGCGAAGGGCTTGGTCAGGTAGTCGTCGGCGCCGGCGTCGAATCCGGCGACCTTGTCGTCCAGCCGGTCGCGGGCGGTGAGCACCAGGACCCTCGCACGGCCGGAGTCCCGCAGAGCACGGCACAGCCGTGTCCCGTCGCCGTCCGGAAGGCCGAGATCCAGCACCACGAGGGCGTAGTCCGTGTACGAGCACAACTCGTCGGCCTCGGCCAGGGTGCCGGCGGCGTCGACCGCATGCCCCTCTTCCCGGAGGCCCTTGACGATCAGGGCGGACAGCTCGGCTTCGTCCTCCACGATCAGCAATCGCATCCGATCAGTATCAGGGGCGGGCAGCACCGGGCGGCGCTCCGCCCGAGACCATCAACTGCCCGAGGAGGTCGCCGGGCGTCTGGCCGAGGCGGTGCCGAGGGCAGCGTCCGGGACACGAACAGCCCTCCGGTTTCGGGAGCGCGCATCGAGGTTTGGGAGGCCGACGACGAAGGCTTCTACGACGTGCAGTACGGCGACGATCGCGTGGCCTGCCGTGCGCAACTGTTCAGCGATGCGACGCCGTACCCCATCCCGCGCGAGTCGGGACGCTACCCAGCTGTGGAGGTCCCTTTTGGACCGAGTCCCACGCAGCGATGGACTGTAGTACGGGCACCGGCGCACCGGCCGGTCGGCGCCCGGGGGCGAGTAGGCCGAGCACGAGGCGCACTCAGCGCCGCACGCGCACAGGTATCGCCGCTGCCGTGGGATCAGCCAGCTGGGTCGAGCAGTCCGCGGGCCAGGTTATTCGCGAGGCTTTCGTCGACGTAGTGGTAGAGGATTTTGCTGCCGGGGGTGAAGCGCCCGTGTCGGGCGACGTGCAGGGAGTCGGCTCCGGCGGCGAAGGCGGCGGTGACGAAGCCGCGGCGGCGTGGGAACAGCGGTCCGTCGTCGTAGCCACGGCGGATGGACTCCAGCTGCCAGTGGCGCACTGCGTGCTGGGGGCTTCGCGCGCCGGAGGCCCTGGAGGCTTGGCGCCTTCCGGGGAGATCACTTCGCCGTAACCGCCGCTGGGAGCTCGATTCCTGGGGAGTTGTTGGGGAGTTTCAGCTCTGTCAGAGGCGGTTTTCGGGGAGTTCCGGCGAGATATCTTGGAAAGCCCATGACATGACTGCAAGGACTGATCCGGCAGCTCAGAGCAGATTTTCTAGCACTCGATGACGTTGACGGCGAGGCCGCCGCGCGCGGTCTCCTTGTACTTGATCTTCATGTCGGCGCCGGTCTCCTTCATGGTCTTGATGACCTTGTCGAGAGAGACGTGATGGCGGCCGTCGCCGCGCAGGGCCATGCGGGCGGCGGTGACGGCCTTGACCGCGGCCATGCCGTTGCGCTCGATGCATGGGATCTGGACCAGGCCGCCGACCGGGTCGCAGGTGAGGCCGAGGTTGTGCTCCATGCCGATCTCGGCCGCGTTCTCGACCTGCTCGGGGCTCGCGCCCAGCACCTCAGCCAGGCCGCCGGCGGCCATCGAACAGGCCGAGCCGACCTCGCCCTGGCAGCCGACCTCGGCGCCGGAGATGCTCGCGTTCTCCTTGTAGAGCATGCCGATCGCGCCCGCCGCGAGCAGGAAGCGGATGATGCCCTCGTCGTCCGCGCCGGGGATGAATGTCGTGTAGTAGTGCAGGACCGCCGGGATGATGCCTGCCGCTCCGTTTGTCGGGGCGGTTACCACGCGGCCGCCTGCCGCGTTCTCCTCGTTGACTGCCATCGCGTAGAGCGTGACCCACTCCATCGCGTTCGCCGGGGTCGTGCCCTCAGCCCTCAGCGCCCTCGCCGCGATCGCTGCCCTGCGGCGCACCTTGAGGCCACCCGGCAGGATGCCCTCTCGCGACATGCCACGTTCAACGCAGTCGCGCATGACGTGCCAGATCTCCAGCAAGCCGGTCCGGATCTGCGCCTCGCTGCGCCAGGCCAGCTCGTTCTCCAGCATCAGCGCGGAGATCGACAGGCCGGTCTCGCGGGTCAGCCGCAGCAGTTCCTCGCCGGTGCGGAAGGGGTGACGCAGGACGGTGTCGTCCGGTACGACGCGGTCGGCTCCGATCTTGTCCTCGTCGACGACGAAGCCGCCGCCCACCGAGTAGTACGTCTTTTCCAGCAGCGGAAGCCCGGCGGCGTCGTACGCGCAGAGCGTCATGCCGTTCGCGTGGTACGGGAGCGCGCGCCTGCGATGCAGGATCAGCTGCTGTTGCTCGTCGAACGCGATCTCGTGCGCCGTGCCGAGCTCGTGGCCGAGGAGCCGCAGCCGGCCGGTCTGCCTGATCCGCGCGACGTCCGCGTCGGCCTGCTCCAGGTCGACCGTGCGCGGCGAATTACCCTCCAGGCCGAGCAGCACCGCGCGCGGCGTGCCGTGCCCGTGACCGGTCGCACCGAGCGACCCGAACAGCTCCGCACGCACCGCCGCGGCCTGGGCGAGCAGCCCCTCTGACTTGAGCCTGCGCGCGAACATGCGCGCGGCCCGCATCGGTCCGACCGTGTGTGAACTCGACGGCCCGATGCCGATCGAGAACAGGTCGAACACGCTGATCGCCATTGATCACTCCCTGGTTGAGACGTCGTTCAGGGTAACTCGACGGGGCGAGTCACACCCAAAGGTGCAGTAGGCGGGTGTACCCGGCTGATCATGTGGTTGGCGAGACAGGGAAGGATAGGAGCCGTGCCCGGGTTCGCATGAGGGCATGGGCACGGCACAGCACGGCCGCCTCGTCACGGGCGGCGGGCGCGAGCGTGGAGGCGCGGATGGTTGAGCAGCGGCACGTACCGACGCAAACGGGGATGCGGCGGGCGCTGCACCGCGCCGAGCAAGGAGTGGCCCTGGATCTGGCTGAGGCTGAGGTGCTGCTTCAGGCACGTGGGGACGATCTGACGGCGCTATCAAGCGTTGCGGCACGCGTGCGCGACGCGGGGCTTGAGCAGGCGGGGCGTCCGGGCATCATCACCTACTCGCGCAAGGTCTTCATACCGCTTACCCGGCTGTGCCGCGATCGCTGCGGTTACTGCACCTTCGTCACCATCCCCGGCAAGCTGCGGCGTGAAGGCCATGGTATGTACCTGTCGCCGGACGAGGTGCTGGACATCGCGCGTAAGGGCGCGGCACTCGGCTGTAAGGAAGCGCTCTTCACGTTGGGCGACCGGCCGGAGGACCGTTGGCCGGAAGCGCGCGAGTGGCTTGACGCCCACGGCTACGACGACACGCTCGCCTACGTGCGCGCCATGGCGGTGCGCGTGCTCGAGGAAACGGGACTGCTGCCGCACCTGAACCCCGGCGTACTAACCTGGACGGACTTCCAGCGACTCAAGCCGGTCGCGCCCTCGATGGGCATGATGCTGGAGACGACCGCGACGCGGCTGTGGTCCGAGCCCGGCGGCCCGCACTACGGCTCGCCCGACAAGGAACCGGCGGTGCGGCTGCGGGTGCTGGAGGACGCGGGACGGTCGAACGTGCCGTTCACGACTGGGCTGCTGATTGGGATCGGGGAGACCTTCGCGGAGAGGGCGGACGCGCTGTTCGCGATCCGGCGCGTGCAGCGGCAGTACCAGGGCATTCAAGAGATCATCATTCAGAACTTCCGCGCGAAGCCGGACACGGCGATGCGGCGGGCCGCCGATGCCGATCTGGACGAGCTGGCGGCGACGATTGCCACTGCCCGGCTGATCCTCGGCCCGGCCGCGCGCATCCAGGCCCCGCCGAACCTGGTGGGCGAACAATACGCTCAGATGATCAACGCCGGGATCGACGACTGGGGTGGCGTCTCCCCGCTGACCCCGGATCACGTCAACCCGGAACGCCCGTGGCCGCACATCGAGGAACTTGCGGCGAGGACAGCCGACCTCGGATTCACCCTGCGTGAACGACTGACGATCTATCCGGAATTCGTCAAGCGCGGCGAGCCGTGGCTCGATCCGCGCCTGGTACCGCACGTGCGCGCGCTCGTCGATCCCGCGACTGGGCTCGCCGACGAGGACGCGGTGGTCGAGGGGCGCCCGTGGCAGGAGCCCGAGGCGGTACTCAGTGCGAATGGCCGGACGGACCTGCATACGGCGATCGACACGGAGGGGCGCAGCGGAGACCGGCGCGGCGACTTCGACGCGGTGTACGGGGACTGGGAAGAGCTGCGCCAGACGGTGAGGCGGGGGAGTGGAGCGGTAAAGGGCGGCGGGAAGGACCGAGGCGCGCCGATCCGTCTGGACGGTGAGGTGCGCGCGGCGCTGTCCGTCGCGGCCGACGATCCGACCCGCCTGACGGACGATCAGGCGCTCGCGTTGTTCGACACCGCTCAGCACGCCACGCCGGAACACGCGGCCGCGCTCGACGAACTGTGCCGCATCGCGGACGATCTGCGTCGTGCGACGGTGGGGGAGGAGGTCACCTTCCTCGTCACGCGGAACATCAACTTCACCAATGTCTGCTACACCGGCTGCCGGTTCTGCGCCTTCGCTCAGCGCCGCACCGATGCCGACGCCTACACACTCTCCCTCGACCAAGTCGCCGACCGTGCACAGCAGGCGTGGGACGTAGGCGCCACCGAGGTGTGTATGCAGGGCGGTATCCATCCCGACCTGCCCGGTACCGCGTACTTCGACATCGCGCGTGCGGTGAAGGAACGCGTCCCCGGCATGCACGTACACGCCTTCTCGCCTATGGAGGTCGCGAATGGGGCTACCCGGACGGGGATGTCGATCCGGGACTGGCTTACTGCAGCGCGTGACGCGGGACTCGACACGATTCCGGGTACCGCGGCTGAGATCCTCGATGACGAAGTCCGCTGGGTCCTGACCAAGGGCAAGCTGCCGGCTGCCGCGTGGGTGGAAATCGTGGAGACCGCGCACAGCCTCGGCGTGCGCTCCTCCTCCACGATGATGTACGGCCACGTGGACGAGCCGCGGCACTGGGTCGGCCACCTGCGCCTGCTCGCCGCGATGCAGCGCCGCAACCTCGAACGCGGCCACGCCGGCTTCACCGAGTTCGTGACCCTGCCCTTCGTGCACACCAACGCCCCGGTATACCTCGCCGGCATCGCCCGACCCGGGCCGACCATGGCCGAGAACCGGGCCGTCACCGCGATGGCCCGGCTGCTGCTGCACCCGCTGATCCCCAACATCCAGACCAGCTGGGTCAAGCTCGGCCCCGACGGCGCGGCCGAGATGCTGCGCAGCGGCGCCAACGACCTCGGCGGCACGCTGATGGAGGAGACCATCTCGCGCATGGCCGGCTCCTCCTACGGCAGCTATAAGTCAGTACACGAAATCAAGGAGATTGCCGCCGCCGCCGGCCGGCCCACCCGTCAGCGGAGTACGACCTACGGCGACGTGTCCGAAGAGCGGGTCGCGACCGGGGCACGATTCGACGGCCATCTTCCGGAATTGCTGCCGGTCTTGGAAAACTGAGCGCATGACCTTCTCCATAGTCGCCCGCAGCACAGACGGCCGGCACTTCGGCGTCGCGGTGGCCTCCAAGTTCCTCGCCGTCGGCGCCATGGTCCCGGCCGCCGCGGTCACCCGCGAAGGCCGGCCGGGCGGCGCCCTGGCCACCCAGGCCCTGGCGAACCTGCGCTACAAGGACGCGGGGCTGCGGCTGCTGGCGGAAGGCAAAAGCGCGAAAGAGACGGTCGAGGCGCTGACCGGCGCGGACGATCTGGCCGCGGAACGGCAGCTCGGCGTCGTCGACGCGGAAGGCCAGGCCGCGACGTACACCGGTCCCGGCTGCCTGCCCTGGGCGGGCGGCGCGACCGGATACGGCTACGCGATCCAGGGCAACATCCTGGCCGGCTCGCGGGTGGTGGCGCTGATGGAGGAGGCGTGGCTGGCCTCCGACCCGCGCGGGCCGCTGGCCCGCAGGCTGTTGGCGGCGCTGACGGCCGGGGACAAGGTCGGCGGCGACAGCCGCGGCAAGCAGAGCGCGGCGCTGTACGTGGTGGCCGCGGGGGAGGGGTACGACGGCAGCGACGTCCTGGTCGATCTGCGCGTCGACGACCACGAGGAGCCGGTGGCCGAGCTGGCCCGGCTGCTGGATGTGCACGACCTGCTGTTCGGCAAGCCCGACCCCGATGAGCTACTCGTGCTGGAGGGTGACCTGGCGGCCGAGGTCTCCGCCTTGCTGTCCGAGCGTGGTTTCACCGGCGAGCTGGGCAAGGCGCTGGGCAACTGGGGCGGCCGGGAGAACCTGGAGATGCGCCTGGTCGAGGGCAAGATCGATCCGGTCGTGCTCGACTACCTGCGCAACAGCCCGACCGGCGGATGACCGGCAGCGCCAGGGCACCGCGTCACGACGCGAAAGCGCCGGAACGGTGCCCTGATGCTGCTAACACACTGCCCTGATGCTGCTGTCGCCTGTCCGGCCGCTGCTTCTGCGGCTTCTTCAGCCGTTCGAAGGGTTCAGAGACGCTGCGGCTGCGCGCCGTCCGACTGCGCCTCTGCCTGGGCCCGGTTGAGTTCGTCCTCGATCGGGTCGGGTGTGTCCGCGTTCTCCGGAACCGCGGCCACCTCGGGCAGCTCCGGGACGTCCGCGGCCTCGATCTCCTCCGGCTTGACGGCCTCGGTCAGACCGGCCGCCTCTTCCGCCTCGACGACGGCGCGGTTGCGGCCCTTGTTCGCGGCCCGGGCCTCGGCGGCCCGCTCGGCGTGCGGCAGCGACGAGTGCTCCAGGAAGCGCAGCAGCTCCACCGGGAACGGAAGGATGACCGTCGAGGACTTCTCCGAGGCCACCTCGACCATCGTCTGCAGCAGCCGCAGCTGCAACGCCGCCGGGCTGTCCGACATCACGTCGGCCGCCTGCGCCAGCTTCTTCGACGCCTGAAGCTCGCCGTCCGCGGTGATGATGCGGGCGCGCCGCTCCCGGTCCGCCTCCGCCTGACGGGCCATCGTGCGCTTCATCGACTCGGGCAGCGCGACGTCCTTGATCTCCACCCGGTCGATGTGGATGCCCCAGCCGACCGCCGGCGAGTCCAGCATCAGCGCCAGGCCCTGGTTCAGCGGCTCGCGGTTGGTCAGCAGGTCGTCGAGCTCGGACTTGCCGATGATCGACCGCAGCGAGGTCTGCGCGACCTGCCCGATCGCGAACTGGTAGTCCTGCACCTCGACCAGCGCCCGCACCGGGTCGATCACCCGGAAGTACACCACCGCGTCGACCCGCACCGTCACGTTGTCCCGGGTGATGCCCTCCTGCGCGGGCACCGGCAGCGTCACGATCTGCGTGTTGACCCGGACCAGCTTGTCGGAGAAGGGCACCAGCATGGCGATCCCGGCCTCGCGCGGCCGGCCGAGCACCTTCCCCCAGCGGAACACCACGCCCCGCTCGAACTGCCGCACGATCCGGAACCGCGGACGACCGATCAGCGCCGCCACGGCCACCACGGCGATCGCGATCTCGACACCCACCGCGCGTCACCCCAATCCAGGATGATCAAATTGGCATTTTCCCCGTTTGGCCATCGTTTCGTAGCCCATCGTAAGCCTGTGTATCCGTCTACGTACACGGCCCTGCGGCACTTGTGGGTTCAGTGGCGACCGGCCCTCGCCGGGGCGGGCGCACGACCCTAGCGGTACTCGCCGAAGCGCGGCCACACACCGAAACCGAGCGCGAGCAAGGCCGCCGCGACCAGCGACCAAGGCAGCCACGACCAGCCGGCCAGGTCCGAGCGCGCGGAGGCCATCGCGGTGTCGAAGGCGGCGTGCCGGTCGTCCGACAGCTTCACCAGCGCCGAGTCGTAGTAATAGAAATCGAAGGCCTCATCGCCGCGGGCCGTCCCGGTGTCGCGGGCCAGCGCGGTGGAAATATCCGACCGGCCGATGATCGCGGGAATGTCGCCCTGCGGGGCCTGGACGATCAGTTTCCAGCGCGCGGCCGCCTCCGTGCCCGCCGAGCCGAGACCGGTCAGCTCTCCGTTCGCGGTCGACAGCGCCTTCGTCAGCTGCTGATCGGTGGTGTCCGGCATCAGCAAGTAGCGCGTTACCGCACCGTCTACGTCGTAACTCGCGGCGCGCGCACGGGTCACCGCGAGGTAGTCCGTGAATCGCGCCCCAGCGGCCGATGCATCTCGCGCGGTCGCCATCAGCGCGAACAGGCTTCCGATCGCCAACCCGAGCGCGACCAGCAGCGCCACGACGATGCCGGGATTGAGCGTGCGACGGAACCACAACCGCAGCCGCCGGTGCATCCGCGACGCCAGCACGAGCGCCAGCAGCCCCATGGCGCCGACCGCGCTCGCGCCGATGATTCCAGCCAGATGCGCGGAGGAAGCGGCATCTGAAAGCGCGTTCGAGGTCTCGTCGCGCAGTGCGCGGGCCTCGGGCAGCAGCCGACTCTGCATCAACGTCGTGGCGCGCGCGTAGTAACCGATCGCGGCTGCGGCGGGCTGCCCGGACGGCGCGCCCATCGTGTCGGGCAGTGCGCTCGGCGCCGTCTGGTCGAGCGCGATCGCCGCGTCGGCGATCTGGTGATACTGCGTCACCCCGCCGGTCAGCGCGGTCACCGGGGCGGCGCTCTGGTCCTCGCCGGCCAGCTGCCGAAGATCCGCGTCGACCTGCGCCGTGCGCTGGTTGTACGCGTCCAGCGCCGCGATCTGGTCACCGGCGTGGTCCAACGCGCCCGTGCCGGGATCGGCGCCGTTGCCCAGCAGCACCAGACGAGCGGCCTCGGCGTCGAGGTCGGAGAGGCTGAAGTAGAGGTCCGAGGCGTCCGACGCGATGCGCGCGTGCTGCGCCACGCTCTCCGTGCCATCCCGCGCTGCGGTAAACGCGCTGACCGTGGCTCCGAGCAGCGCCCCTAGCGCCAGCCCGACCGCCACCGTCCACGCCGCCAGGCGGAAAGGGGTACTGCGGCGATTCTGCTGCCCGCCGTTCCCAACCCCGCTCGCCGCCAGTTCAGTGCCTACAGGTGCCCCCACGGTCACGGCCACGCTCCGAACATAGCCCCGGCCGGTGAACGCGAGGTGGCCTGCGATTGGCCGCCAGGTGCCGCACGCCGCCCGGAAATGCGGTCATGCCTGGGCCGCCGCGGTCGGTACGATCGTGCAGAGCAGCGCATGTCCGCGCCGCGCCTGAAGCCGACGAAGTTCAGCAGACGAACAAGGAGACCACGGTGTCCGAGATCCGGGTGACCATCGACCGCCAAGCCGAACGGGCCGAGCGGACGGTCACTGCGGGCACGACCGTCGGCGACCTTTTCGCCGCGGAGTTCGCCGGAGACCGCTCCAACATCGCCGCCCGCCTGTACGCGCCGGGCTCCGGCTCAGGTTCGGCGGACGGCGTGCTGGTCGACCTCGCCAGGCCGCTGGCCGACGGCGACGTGGTCGCGCCTGTGGCCATCGACTCCGAGGACGGGCGCGCGATCCTGCGCCACTCCACCGCGCACGTGATGGCGCAGGCGGTGCAGGAGGTCTTCCCGGAGGCCAAGCTGGGCATCGGCCCGCCGATCAAGGACGGCTTCTACTACGACTTCCAGGTCGAGCGGCCCTTCACCCCGGAGGACCTGAAGACCATCGAGCAGCGCATGCAGGCGATCGTCAAGCAGGGCCAGCGCTTCTCCCGCCGCGCCGTCACCGACGACGAGGCGCGCGAGGAGCTGTCCGGCGAGCCGTTCAAGCTGGAGCTGATCGGCCTGAAGGGTTCTGCGGCCAACGCCGCCGAAGGGGCCTCCGCCGAGGTGGGCGCGGGCGAGCTGACCATCTACGACAACCTCGACCCGAAGTCCGGCGAGCTGTGCTGGAAGGACCTGTGCCGGGGCCCGCACCTGCCGACCACCCGCAACATCCCGGCGTTCAAGCTGATGCGCTCGGCCGCCGCGTACTGGCGCGGCAGCGAGAAGAACCCGCAGCTGCAGCGGATCTACGGCACCGCGTGGGAGTCGAAGGACGCCCTCAAGGCGCACCTGGACTTCCTCGCCGAGGCGGAGAAGCGCGATCACCGCAAGCTGGGCACCGAACTGGACCTGTTCTCGATCCCGGACCAGATCGGCTCCGGCCTCGCGGTCTTCCACCCCAAGGGCGGCACCGTGCGCATGGCGATGGAGGAGTACTCCCGCCGCCGGCACGAGGAAGCGGGCTACGAGTTCGTCTACACCCCGCACACCACCAAGGGCACGCTCTACGAGACCTCCGGCCACCTGGACTGGTACGCCGACGGCATGTACCCGCCCATGGAGCTGGACGAGGGCGTCAAGTACTACATGAAGCCCATGAACTGCCCGATGCACAACCTGATCTTCGACGCGCGCGGCCGTTCCTACCGTGAGCTGCCGCTGCGGCTGTTCGAGTTCGGGACGGTGTACCGGTACGAGAAGTCGGGCGTCGTGCACGGCCTGACCCGCGCCCGCGGCTTCACCCAGGACGACGCGCACATCTACTGCACCGTGGAGCAGATGCCCGGCGAGCTGGACAGCCTGCTCACCTTCGTGCTGAATCTGCTGCGCGACTACGGCCTGAACGACTTCTACCTTGAGCTGTCCACCCGCGACCCGGAGAAGTCGATCGGCACCGACGAGGCCTGGGCCGAGGCCACCGAGGCGCTGCGCCAGGCCGCGCTCAAGCAGGAGCTCGAGCTGGTCGACGACCCGGGCGGCGCCGCGTTCTACGGGCCGAAGATCTCGGTGCAGGCCAGGGACGCGATCGGGCGCACCTGGCAGCTGTCCACCATCCAGGTCGACTTCAACCAGCCCGAGCGCTTCGGCCTTGAGTACACCGGCGCGGACGGCGCCCGCCACCAGCCGGTGATGATCCACCGCGCGCTGTTCGGCTCGATCGAGCGCTTCTTCGCGATCCTGCTGGAGCACTACGCGGGCGCGTTCCCGGCCTGGCTCGCCCCGGTGCAGGTGACCGGCATCCCGATCACCGACGCGCACGTGGCCTACCTCGACGAGATCGCCGCCAAACTGCGTGCTCAGGGCATTCGGGTCGAGGTGGACGCGTCCGACGACCGGATGCAGAAGAAGATCCGCAACGCGCAGAAGGCCAAGGTGCCCTACATGCTGCTGGCCGGAGACGAGGACGCCGCCAAGGGCGCCGTCTCGTTCCGTTACCGCAGCGGCGAGCAGAAGAACGGCGTCCCGGTCGACGAGGCCGTCGCCGAGATCGTGGCGGCGGTGCGCGAGCGGCGCTGATCCGCATCGCTCACTACCGCGTTGGCACCTTGAGGGCCGGTCACAACCCGTCGTGGTCGTGACCGGCCGCCAGGCGCACCCAATATGCTGGCCGCTATGGACGCGCGGATGCAGACCGAGCAACAGTCAGGCGTTCGGGACGGCGCAGACAGCTTCGGTGCGGGCGCCGGCGACGGACAGCCCGACGGTCCCGGCGTCCCCGACGACGTCGAGCGGCTGTGGATGCCGCACCGCATGGCCTACATCAAGGGCGAGAACAAGCCGGAGAGTTCCGAGGCCGGCGACGACTGCCCGTTCTGCCGGGTGCCCACCCTCAGCGACGCGGCGGGATTGATCGTCGAACGCGGCAAGCTCGTCTACGCCGTTCTCAATCTCTATCCGTACAGCCCCGGCCACCTGCTCATCTGCCCGTACCGGCACGTCGCGGACTACACGGACCTGACGCTGGACGAGACCGCGGAGCTCGCCGCGTTCACCAAGCAGGGCATGGCCGCGCTGCGTGCCGCCTCCAACCCGCACGGCTTCAACCTGGGCATGAACCAGGGCACCGTCGCCGGCGCCGGAATCGCCGCGCACCTGCACCAGCACATCGTGCCGCGCTGGGGCGGCGACGCGAACTTCATGCCGGTGATCGGCCGCACCCGGGTGCTGCCGCAACTGCTCGCGGACACCCGCGAGCTGCTGGCGCGGCATTGGCCCGCGACCTCGGACGCCTCCTAAGATCCATCCCCATGCACGCCACGCTCGCGCTGCCCACCGGCCGACTGATCGTCGGCGATCCCAGCGCGCTGTTCGGCGACGCGAAGCCGCTCGACCTCGCGCTGCCGCCCGGCGAGTATCAGGTATCCGCAGACGCGTCAGGGCTCGAACTGCGTCTCGCCGACGCCGAACCGGAGCGTTGGGAGACGCTGGCGTCCGGCTTCGACGCGCCGTCAGGCCACGTGTGCCTGCTCGACGAATCCGCGCTGACCGACTTCACCGACCTTGGCGACGAACCGGTCGACGAATACGAGCTGCTCACCGAGCGCCTGCGCGCGCACCCCGGCGAACCGGTCGAGTTCTCCGGACTGGTCGTGTTCCCGCTCGGCGACGCGGCCCGGGTGCGCACGCTGCGGGCCGGGTGCGACCGGAACGGCCGGTGCACCCGGATCGCCGCGGAGTTCTGACGACCAGGGCTGAGGAGCCGGGCCGAGGACCGGGGCTGACGATCAGGACGAGGACGAGGCCTCGGCCATGAACTTCGCGGCGACCTGCGGTGGCATCGCCTCGTGCCGCAGGTAGCCGCGCGTGAAGACGCCGGTGCCGTGCGACAGCGAGCGCAGCTCCACCGGGTAGCGCGACAGCTCGGTCTCCGGCACCTCGGCGCGCACCAGCGTGCGCCCGGCCGAATCCGGCTCCGTGCCCAGCACCCGGCCGCGCCGCCCGGACAGGTCGCCCATCACCGCGCCGACGAACTCGTCCGCGACGCTGATCTCCACCGCGTCCACCGGCTCCAGCAGCGCGCCGGTGATCTTCGCCGCCGCCTCCTTGAGCGCCAGCGCGCCGGCCGTCTGGAACGCCATGTCGGAGGAGTCCACCGAGTGCGCTTTGCCGTCGAACAACGTCACCCGCACGTCGACCAGCGGGTAACCGGCGAACACGCCCCGCTCCAGCTGGGTGCGCACGCCCTTCTCCACCGACGGGATGAACTGCCGCGGTACCGCGCCGCCGACCACCTTGTCCACGAACTCGAAGCCCCCGCCGTTGGGCAGCGGCTCGACTTCGATGTCGCAGATCGCGTACTGGCCATGGCCGCCGGACTGCTTCACATGCCGTCCGTGCCCGGTCGCCTTGGCCGTGAACGTCTCCCGCAGCGAGATCCGGTACGGCACCGTGTCCACCGCGACGCTGTACCGCGTCGACAACCGATCGAGCACGACATCCCGGTGTGCCTCACCCATGCACCACAGCACCAGCTGATGCGTCTCCGGGTTGATCTCCAGGCGCAGCGTCGGGTCCTCGGCCACCAGCCGGCCCAGCGCCTGCCCGAGCTTGTCCTCGTCCGACTTCGCCTTCGCCAGCACCGCCACCGGCAGCAGCGGAACCGGCATCACCCACGGCTCCATCAGCGCCGGGTCGTCCTTCGCCGAGAGCGTGTCACCGGTCTCCGCGTGCGCCAGCTTCGCGACCGCCACGATGTCCCCGGCCACCGCCTGCTGCACCGTGCGCTGCACCTTGCCCAGCGGGCAGGACAGCGCGCCGACCTTCTCGTCCACGTCGTGGTCCGGATGCCCGCGCTCGGCCCGGCCGTGCCCCGACACGTGCACCGGCTGCTCCGGGCGCAGCGTCCCGGAGAACACCCGCACCAGCGAGATCCGCCCGACGTACGGGTCCGAGGTCGTCTTGACCACCTCGGCCACCAGCGGCCCGTTCGGGTCGCACTCCAGCGGCGCCTTCGGCGCGCCGTCCGGCGTGGTCACCGCCGGGATCAGGTGCTCGCCGGGCGCCGGGAACGCCTTCGTCACCAGCTCGAGCAGCTCGATCGTGCCGACCCGTACCGCCCCGTCCTCGGCGTCGTGCGAGACCGCGCCCATCGGCAGCACCGGATAGAAGTGCCCGCGCGCCACCGCGGTCTCCAAGTCATCGATCAGCACCTTGACGTCGATCTGCTCGCCGCCGAGGTAACGGTCCATCAGGGACTCGTCCTCGCTCTCCGCGATGATCCCCTCGATCAGCGCGTTACGCGGCCCCTCGATCAGCTCCAGGTGCTCCGGATCCGGCTCGTTCTCCGCGCGCTGCCCGCCGGTGTAGTCGTAAATCCGCTCGGAGAGCAGGCCCATCACCCCGCCGACCTGCTCGTGGTCGTCCAGCAGCGGCAGATACAGCGGCTGCACCCCGTCCCCGAAGACCCGCTGGCAGATCGCCACGGTCTCGTCGAAATCCGCCCGCGGGCTGTCCAGCTTCGTCACCACGACCGCGCGCGGCATGCCCACCGCCGCGCACTCCTCCCACAGCAGCTGCGTCGCGCCGTCCACGCCGTCCGCCGCCGACACCACGAACAACGCGGCGTCCGCGGCCCGCAGCCCCGCGCGCAGGTCGCCGACGAAGTCCGCGTAACCCGGCGCGTCCAGCAGATTGACCTTGATCCCGCCGAACTCCAGCGGCGCGAGCCCCAGGCTCACCGAGCGGCCGAGCCGGTGCTCGATGTCGTCGCAGTCGGTGACCGTCGAACCGTCCTCCACCCGCCCGGGCCGCCCGATCGTCCCGGTCGCCGCGAGCAGCGACTCGACCAGGGTCGTCTTCCCGGCGCCGGTGTGCCCGACCAGGACCACGTTGCGGACGGACTCCGGCCGCTCGGCCACCGGCGCCTTCGCATCCCTGCCGCCGCGGTTCGCATCCTTCTTCTCGGACATCGGTATCCTCCCGGCGAGTACTGGCCGCGTCCGCACTGATCAGGCGGCCGGCTGCATCGGGCCGATCCGATCCCGTGATCCGTGCGTAACGCAGTGTTCAGGTTTTCCTTGCAGACAACTCCTCTTCGAAGCGCCCGACAAGTCCTCTTCAAGCCTTCCACTCGACGGGACGTCCCGCGATACGCCACACCCGGTCGCGTGTTATCGCATCCGTCACGGACCAGAGGCACTTGCGGGCCGGGCACGATCGCGGCCCGCGCACCCAATACGATGGGCGCCGCGGTCCGCGGCCCTGTGCCATCGCCTTGGGTCGCGCCGCCTGGAAACGTGCACCGTACGCAGCGCCCCACGCGCTGCCGACGACGCTGGGACTTCGATGCTGAACCGCTACGCGCGGGCGTTCTTCACCCGCGTGCTCACCCCCACCGCGCAGTTCCTGCTGCGGCGCGGGGTCGGACCCGACACGGTCACCCTCGTCGGCACGCTCGGCGTGGTCGTCTCGGCGCTCGCGCTCTTCCCGCGCGGACAGTTCTTCTGGGGCACCGTCGCGGTGACCTCCTTCATCTTCTCCGACCTGCTCGACGGCACCATGGCCCGGCTGGCCGGGCGGGTGTCCAAGTGGGGCGGCTTCCTCGACGCCACCATGGACCGCTTCGGCGACGCGGCGATCTTCGGCGGACTGGCCTACTACTTCGCCGGGGTGCGCGACCGGTGGATGTTCGTGCTCGCCCTGGTCTGCCTGGTCTCCGGCGCCATCACCTCGTACGCGCGGGCCAAGGCCGAATCGCTCGGCTACGACTGCTCGGTGGGCCTCGTCGAGCGCGGCGAGCGGCTGGTCGGCTCGCTGGTCGCCACCGGCCTGGCCGGCCTCGGCGTTCCGTTCATCCAGGCGATCGCGCTGTGGGGGCTGGCGATCGGGTCGACGGCCACCGTGGTGCAACGCGTCCTGCACGTGCGCAAGCAGGCCATGGCCGTCGGCCCGGCCGGCCCGGCCAGTTCTGCCAGCCCCGCCAGTCCTGACAGCCCGGCCGCGCCGGGTGAGCCGATCGCGGAGGCGACGAGCGAATGAGCAAACTGAGGGACGAGGCGACTTACCGCCTCTACGCGTTCGGCTGGGGCGTGGTCAAGCGGCTGCCGGAGCGAACCGCGTACCGGCTGTTCGAGCGGGTAGCCGACCGCGTCTGGGCCAAACGGGGCAAGGGCGTCACCCAGTTGGAACGCAACCTGGCCCGCGTGCTCGGGCCCGAGGCGAGTTCCGAACGTGTCCGCGCGGTCTCCAAGCAGGCGATGCGCAACTACCTGCGGTACTGGTGCGACACCTTCCGGCTCGAAACCTGGTCGCAGGAGCGGGTCGACGCCACCTTCCCGGTCGACGGGCAGGACCTCCTGGACAAGGAGTACGCCGCCGGCAAGGGCGTGATCCTCGCCCTGCCGCACATGGGCAACTGGGACCACGCGGGCGCCTGGGCGGCCCACCACTGCGACGGCTTCACCACGGTCGCTGAACGCCTCAAGCCGGAGCGGCTGTTCGAGCGCTTCGTCGCCTACCGCGAGTCGATCGGCATGGAGGTGCTGCCGCTGACCGGCGGCCAGAACACCTTCCTCGGCCTGGTCCGGCGACTCAGGGCCGGCGGCCTCGTCTGCCTGGTGGCCGAGCGCGATCTGACCGACCGGGGCGTGCCGGTTCAGTTCTTCGGCGAGACCACCAAGCTGCCGGCCGGGCCCGCCGCGCTGGCCATCGCGACCGGGGCGGCGCTGATGCCGGTCACGCTCTGGTACGAGACCGGCTACCAGCAGGCCAAGGTGCACCCGAAGATCGAGGTGCCGGAGACGGGCAGCCGCGAGGAGAAGATCGCGGCGATGTGCCAGGCGCTGGTCGACGTCTTCGAGCAGGGCATCGGCGAGCATCCGGCCGACTGGCACATGCTGCAGAAGCTCTGGCTGGCCGACCTGGATCCGGCCAAGGCGCCGAAGCCTGCCGAGCAGGCACCGTGAAAAAGCCGACGCGATGAGAATCGGGATCGTCTGCCCCTACGCCTGGGACGTGCCGGGCGGCGTGCAGTTCCACGTCCGCGACCTGGCCGCGCACCTGATCGGCCTCGGCCACGAGGTCTCCGTCCTCGCGCCGGCCGACGACGACACGCCGGTCCCGCCCTACGTCGTCTCAGCCGGCCGCGCCGTGCCGGTGCCCTACAACGGCTCGGTCGCGCGCCTGAACTTCGGGTTCCTGTCCGCCGCGCGCGTCCGCCGCTGGCTGCACGAGGGCGCATTCGACGTCGTACACCTGCACGAGCCGGGCACGCCCTCGCTCTCGCTACTGGCGTGCTGGGCCGCCACCGTGCCGATGGTCGCGACCTTCCACACCGCCAACCCGCGCTCCCGCGCGATGACCGCGGCTTACCCGATCCTCCAGCCGGCCCTGGAGAAGATCAACGCGCGCATCGCAGTCAGCGAGTACGCCCGGCGCACCCTCGTCGAGCATCTGGGCGGCGACGCGGTCGTGATCCCCAACGGCGTGGACGTCGCCTACTTCGCGGACGCGCTGTCCCGGCCCGACTGGACCACCCCGGACGGCGATGACGGTCCGGACGGCAAGGGCGGCACGATCGGCTTCATCGGGCGCATCGACGAGCCGCGCAAGGGCCTGCCGGTGCTGCTCGAAGCCTTCCCCGCGATCGTCGCCGCCCGCCCCGCGACCAGGCTGCTGGTCGCCGGCCGGGGCGACACCGAGGAGGCGGCGGAAGCCCTGCCCGACGAGGTGCGCGACAACGTGACCTTCCTCGGCATGATCAGCGACGAGGAGAAGGCGCAGCTGCTGCGCTCGGTGGACATCTACTGTGCGCCGAACACCGGGGGGGAGTCCTTCGGCATCATCCTGGTCGAGGCGATGAGCGCCGGCGCTCCGGTGCTGGCCACCGATCTCGACGCGTTCTCGCTGGTGCTCGAGGGCGGCTCGGCCGGGCAGATGTTCCCCAACAGCGACGCGGCGGCCCTCGCTCAGGCCGCACTCGGGCTGCTGGCCGATCCGGCCCGCCGCGACGCGCTGCGCGACGAGGCCACCCGGTGCGTGCGGAAGTACGACTGGTCGGTGGTCGCCGCCGACATCCTCTCCGTCTACGAGATGGTCACCGAATCCACCGCGCAGGTCAGCACGCGCACTAGCCAGACCCGCACCGGCGCCGCGCGTTCCGGGACCGCGAGATTCAGCGCGCTTGGAAATTTCGGCAGCCTCGGCGGCTTCGGCCTGGGTGGCAGTGGCAGCAACAGCGGCAGTGGTAGCGGCGGTGGCAGTGGCAGCAGCGGCGACGGCGACCGCGCCAGCGGCGGCCGGCGCGATGAACCGCAGCCCGACTCCGATAGGAGCCAGCGGTGAAGCTCGTCCTGACCCAGTACACCGAGATCGTCGTCCTGGCCGCGGTTCTCATCCTGCTGTTCGGCCTCTACCTCAGCTGGACCGCGACCCGGCTCGACCGCCTGCACGTGCGCCTCGACGCGGCCCGGGTGGCCCTCGACGCGCAACTGGTCCGCCGCTCCGCCGCGACCCTCGAGCTCGCCCGCTCCGGACTGCTCGACGTCGCCACCGCGGTCATTCTGGCCACCGCCGCACGCAGCGCCCAGATCGCGACCGAGGACGAGCGCGAGCCGGCCGAATCGGCGCTCACCCGCGACCTGCGCGCAGCGTTCGACGACCCCGAGGAGCTCAAGCAGCTGGCCGAGACGCCAGAGGGCGCGGATCTGGTCCAGGAGCTCGGCGCGGCCATGCGCAGGGTCCAGCTCGCGCGGCGCTTCCACAACGAGTCGGTGCGTGCGGTACGCCAGATCCGCGGATATCGCCGAGTGCGGTACTTCCGGCTCGCCGGTCGCGCTCCCGATAAGCCGACTTTCGAGATCGACGACGAACCGCCCGCCGTCTTCGCCCGCTAAGACCCGCGTTTCCTGGTAAGAGTCACTACCTCAGGTCACTCCGCACAGCGTAAGCCTGAGGTGGGACGCTTCTGACAGGCCGTGAACCG
>Ga0070739_10002347_pt1 | contig 25714 bp, 28 predicted proteins | sample Coa_R1_7_FD_66445 | JGI IMG/M metagenome (GOLD analysis project Ga0070739, IMG submission 66445) | Surface soil microbial communities from Centralia Pennsylvania, which are recovering from an underground coalmine fire - Coalmine... | ecosystem: Environmental > Terrestrial > Soil > Unclassified ...
AGGTATCTGGATATGCACCTAGGGCTATTTCTAAAGAATGCAAACAGTTAGCAGAAGCAGGGATTCTAAAACCTGTCAAGACTGGCAAAGGACAGAATGGGTATATTTATGGCGACAATCCCGCTGCACAAGAGTTAAGATCATTGGTATTGAATGATCTTTGGCGGAAGGAAAGCAATAGTATCGTGGAAAAGATAGCAAAAAACCTTAGAATGACAGATTATTATATATCGCTTCCACTGGGACTTGCAGTATCCTATAACGTGTTTTATGCCCCAAATTACCTGCTGGTAGTTGTAGATAAGAACAATACCAAAGCTGTCGACTTTATGGAAAATATCGCCAACGAAACTAAAGAAGGAAAGGTGATAGTCAAGAAAGAGTCCTTGTGGGGCAAAGAGTACAGGTTCGATGCAAAGATAGGTGCTTCACTTGCTTCTATAGAACAGGCAATGGCTGATGGACTCAAATACTATCCAACAATTAAAGATACAGAAATTATCCGAGTATTGCTGGCCAGAACCTCATCTATAGACATCAAGAAACTGAATAAATTGTCAGATATCAGAGGGGCTTCAAGAGCTTGCCGAGCCCTCTGCCTGAAAGACAGGATGTTGAAAGACAATTCATCTGCAGGATTTAAAGGCCGTGCCGTTCGCAATGACGTAGACGAAGTATTTTCAAATGACCTAAAGGCCGAGATCCTGCATACGCTCTTTCCTAATGAAACCTGTCAGCCGGAACAGATCCAAATCCTAAATAATGCATTACCAAATTTGCCGGCGTGACCTGAATGAACAATATCTCCATTTCTCAACTTCTCTTCCGCGCTAACCTAGAGCTCATGAGCATTGACAACTACAGGGCAGTAGCAATGATGATGCCATGCTGAGCCTCAGATTGTCGTTATGTGTCCGATATAACGTTCATGGTTCTGCAAGTCGGTGTCCATTATAACGGTCACCTATATAACGAGGGATGCAATCTAGTCTGTTGGCCGGCCCTGACACCAGCACCTATGCTTTAAAGGCAGATGCTCAGGAAAGCGAGCTGCTTAGAATCCTTTATACATACAATCCGTGGTGGACTGGCAAACCCATTCCTGATGTCAAACTAAAACGATTCAAACGATATGACTACCAGCGGCTTGCCGATCAACTGGACAACCAAAAAATCGTTGCAATAGTCGGTCCAAGGCAGGTGGGTAAGACAACTCTGCTCTATCAACTTGTACAAAGCCTTTTGCACAAAACAAAACCCCAGAACCTGATGTACCTTTCACTGGATGACCCGTACCTAAATGTGACTATTGGTAGAACCAAGCAAATATTCGATATCTATTCTACAAGCATAGCAAAAAGGCCGCTTGACGAGCTTGAAGAAACGGCATATTTTTTTTAGACGAAATTCAATCAGTTCACAGATGGGAAGACATGCTGAAAAGGTGGTACGACCTAGGATACAGGATAAAATTTATAGTCTCTGGCTCTTCGAACCTGAGCATCCTGCGGGGAACATCCGAAGCACTGGTTGGCCGGATTAATCCGCAGATTGTGCTGCCAATGAAATTCACTGAATATATCAGGTTCAGGGAAGGCGATTCCATCGCCGACGCGATTAACGCTGCAAACTCTTCGATGCGGCAGGCTTTGCAGACTGCTGTCAAAGCACATAACCCAAGGCTATTTTACGACAGTGTAAAAGCTGTGGCAAAAGACCTTGCGCCGCTTAAGGACAAGATACTGGTCTATCTTAACCAGTACCTCATAAAAGGAGGCTATCCTGAAATTGCAAAAATAGACGACACAAGTGAATGCACTCAGAACTTGAGAAACTATCTCAATCTTACCATATACAAGGATATTATGAGAACAGGTAAGGTCAGAGACCCTGTAGCACTGGAGAGCCTTTTTGCCATGCTGGCCAAAGAGTCGTCTCAGGTTGTAAACCGCTTTAACCTTGCCAGGACACTGGGGCTGAAACGGGAAACTCTGAATACATACATCTATCTGCTCAAGTCCGCATTCCTTGTCTCTGAAGCAGAAACATACTCAAAAAGCAGAGCAAAGCGAATCAGGCGGGAAAAGAAGGTCTATGTAAATGACGTCGGCATAAGAAATGCATCGTGTGCATTACTGGACGATCAGACGTTAACAATTGCCGATGAAATGGGCAAGGTAGCTGAAACTGTTTCGGCCGATCACAGCAGGAGACTGCGACTGGACTTTGATCCTTCATACAACCTCCAGGCAATGTACTGGAGAGAAAAATATGAAGTCGATTTTATCATCGAGCTATTCAACAAGTCATTGCCGGTTGAAGTAAAATATCGGGAACAAATAAGGGGTTTGCAGGGGCTTGAGGATTTCAATTCAATGGTAAAGCCACCGCTATCAATTGTAATTACGAAGGACTATATGGATATCCAAGAACCCAATGTGTTTATTCCAATGTGGCAGTATCTGACGGTGTGCTGATCTTATATGATTTTCCTAGTTGAATCATAAATAAAATAGTTCAATAAAACGGCGTTTACAAAAGCTCATCAGGCAACGGCTTTGCCAGCGCAAACCTCAGGTAAAAGTATCCAACCAGGTACCCTGCAAGCAGGTCTGTTGCGAACTCTAGTGCGACCTTGGCCACAAGAAATCCGGGCTCGAAAATGTTTGAATTTGAAATGGCAAGGGCAAGGCTTGCAGGCCACAGCGCGGTGCCAAGAACCAGGCCCTTTAACCGGAGGCTTCTTCTTTTGAGGTATTTGGTATGGATCAAGGAAAAGGCAACGCCCAGAATTGCGCCAAGTATGACGCCAGCAACTGCCGAGCTTGCAGCAAGCGAGACCATGCCAAGCTGGTCGGCAGAAACAGAAAGAGCAGAACCTGCATGCGGAACCAGCGTAGACTTTTCAATCGGTGTCTGGAGCACATAAATAAAAAAGAGTGAAATTCCGACATAGCCGGCTGCTGTAGCGATTCCGGCAATAACTCCTGCCAGCAAGCCAGTTTTTATCCCAATTTTGTAAAGGGGTATATTCATCGGACCAGCTATACTTGATCTGCAGGATGACAATATAAATTCCGGCTCCCGTTGAGGCAACTCCAGCTCTGGATCCAGCCAAAACGTTGTAGATTTTCCAGTATTATCTGTCCAGAAGATTGTCGTGTCAACGAGAAATTAAAATAAACCAGGCAACCATTCAACCGTCAGGATAGAGAAGATGAGGGTAGACCATATCGCAATAGCAGTAAACAACGTAGAGGAGGCCTTGAAAAATTACCAAAAGATCCTGAATGTGGACAGGCTGGAAATAGAAGAGGTGCCGCATGAAAAGGTCAAGGTTGCGATGCTGGAGCTTGAAGACACCAGAATAGAGCTGATGGAGCCAACGGCAGACGACAGCCCGATAAAAAAATTCCTGACAGACAGAGGAGAAGGGATACACCATATCGCCATCACTGCAGATGACATTGAAAAAGACGTTGCAAGGGCCCAACAGAGTGGCATGAGGATGCTTGGAGGCCTGCGGTCCGGTTCGTATGGCAGACGGATTACCTTTATCCACCCAAAATCGTTAAATGGAGTGCTGACTGAATTCTGCGAGGCACCTCCAAAAGCAGAGGCTAAAGAAACTTTGCACGAAAATGCAAAGTGAGTAAAGAGATTAAGAAAAAAGAGAGTGGGTAGTTCGGAGCTCCTCTATGGCACAAGAATTGTTGTCAATTTAACATTGGCAGATCAGTGTATCGTCATATGCTCAGGTCATCCATAGTAGTGGTTGTATTTTCACTCGGCGAATAAACATTCTGTCAGTAAAGGTGCCACTTGCAGCAATGAGAGGCTTCAGCAGCAGACATACTCGCTTACTGCCTTGCCGCCAGGGGCTGGCATATTCAACTGCATTTTTCTGCTGATCTGCTTATTGATCCATAGCTGTTAAAGCGTAAATCAATTTCCAATCAGAGGAGATTGAAAGGAAAGCACTAGGCGACAAAACAGGTAAAATGGAAGTGAGTTAAAACGTAAATCTCCAATCAGAGGAGATTGAAAGTGTCTGCTATCTCATCTGGGAATTTGCGAGGGAAATTTAGTTAAAACGTAAATCTCCAATCAGAGGAGATTGAAAGTATGATAATCATAGCAACATCGTACTGGATATGAGGGAGCTAATTTTAGATTCATCAAAATGAACCTGTTCTGTTTTTCTGTTTGTGGAACAAGCAAGTAAAAGATAGAATAGAACATTTTTGCAACTATTTTTCTAGTCTAGAAAACAAGGCTACAATGGAAAGCTTTCTGTGATTAGCTGGAATTATCATTATTGCATCACCTATGAGCAGACTGGCTGCAGTTTATTGCTTATTTGGTCTTGAAGTATCTGGTGCATAACGCCTTTATATTACGTAACATGGTTGTATTACCATGGAAGTACTCAACGTCAAAGTAGATAGTGAGGTTATTCAAAAGCTGGATAGGCTGGTCAAGCGAAAGAAGTTTAAAAACAAAAGCGAAGCTGTCCGGATTATGCTGCATGATCACCTAGAAGAGCACCCCGAGCTTTTTGGCTCAGCTGATCTTGAGCCAGTTTTAAAGCAGGCCAGCAACACTCTATCTGATCGGCAGTTCAGAGAGCTTGCTGCCAAGGTATTTGGTGGAAAAAATAAGACTGCGGCGGAAATGGTGGCCGAAGGTAGAGAAAGGTAGGTAGACCTGTAGGTAGTTTCAATGCACCAATTTTACATGGACACAAATGTATTCATATCATATCTCAAATATGATGACCCGTACCATTCTGACGCGGCCGCCATTGTTGCAAACCTTGCAAAAAACGAAATACGTGCTGAAACGTCTGTCCTGACGGTTCTTGAGGTTGCGGCGGTTGCCGGACGTCTTTTCGAACACAACATTGGCCGGAATATGCAGGAAAAGAAGATCTTTATCGTCAAAGCTTTGCAGACGCTTCTTGAATTGAAGATCAATTTTATTCATATTGGGGGTGATACAGCATTTGCACTTGGAAATATCCATATCCCGATGCCCAGCATTTTTACCGACTCGATTATGGTATGCATGCAAGCCGGCCTTCGTACCTTGGATATTATGCATTTGACTGCAGCAAGGCATGCCAAACAAATGAACAGTGACTTGGGAGCGTTTGTGACTGGAGACAGAGGGATAATTGACAAAAGGCATGAGCTTTCAAAGTTAATCGGGATTCCTCTTCTGTCTCCTTCAGAGTATGTAAAGACCCTGGGTCTGCCAAGAAAATAATTATCAATCTAGATATTTTGCTATCTATGCGCTTGTTTCAAAGATCGGCATAATGTATGAAATTCATGATTGCACAATTGCACTCTGAATACCTTTTTGGCGACATTGTTGAGAAGGGGTTTATAGAAGACCTGAGACTTTCCGAGCAAGACAGGGTTAAGTATCATAATATCCAAACGAATCAAAGATAAGATAGACATGACAAAGCTGACTAAAGACGCAAAGAGCGTTGTCTTGGAGACGGAAGAAAAAAATCCTTGATTCGCTGAATCGGCAGAAAATTTCGGGACTGCAAAAGAAATTGAAGCAGATTTGAAAACGAAATGTTATTTTTCTGACTACGGGAAGGTATCTTGATTGCAGGACTACAATTGCCGCAAACTGGTGGAGATGCTGACAGAAAGTGTCAAGAGAAACTATGCTGATGCTCTGCTCTTGTCGGGAGGACTTGATAGCAGCATCCTGGCTTCGATACTCAGACCAGAATATACTGTAGCAGCAGGCTTTGGTCCGGATGCCCCTGATTTTGGTTATGCAAGAAAGGTTGCAGCCAGATACAGCAAAAGGCATGTCGAGCTTGTAATCGGACAGGAAAAACTGCTTGACATTGTAGAGAATGTAATCCGTCTTTTCAGAACGTTCGACCCGATTGAAATAAGAAATTCAAGCGTAGCTTTTGCTGCAATAGAGAAGGCAAAGCAAGATGGCTACCGCAGCATAATGACAGGAGACGGCGGGGACGAGCTCTTTGCCGGATATAATTTTCTCCAGCGCTACTACGACGACCTGCAGGCTCTCCAGACCCAGTTGCAGAGGCTCTGGGATGTGATGCATTTTTCTTCAGCCAAGATTGGCGCACAGTTGGGAGTAGACATCAGGACGCCGTTTCTTGACAGGTCATTTGCAGAATTTGCAAAGTCTTTGAGCCCTGAAGTCAAGGTAGGGAGCCACCTTGGAGAAAGGTGGGGCAAGTTTATCCTGCGCGGATGCTTTGAGCAAAAGGTCGGAAGCGAAATTGCCTGGAGGAGAAAGCTTGCACAGGAGCAGGGAGCTGCAACTGACAGGCTGCAGGACCTGATAGGCTTGGCAATGAGTGGTTCGGAATTTCAGGCAGGATCTGCATCGGCTGCAAAGAGCGGCGTCAGAATAAGGAGCAAGGAGCATCTCTACTATTTTGAAATATACCGCAGGTATTTTCCTCCGCCAAAGGAGGATGGCAGCTGCAAGCTCCGCTGTCCTGACTGTGGAGGCTGCTTTGAGTCGCAGGGAAGGTTCTGCAGGGTATGCGGAGCGTTCCCTGTTACACCGGTGAAAAGCTGGTGAAAACTCAGTTTACAAGCCAAGCGCCGGTTACTTGGAATACTTGCCGGGTTTTCTGAGAAATATCCTCTTGCAGCCTTCGCAGCAAAAGTGAAAAGTCTTGCCGTTGTGCTCAAGTGTGGTGGCCAGCTCCTGGTCCATCTCTATTCCGCAGACCGGATCGACGGGCATCATGGTGCCAAGGCCTGCCATGTCTATTTATTTTTTCCCAAGCTTGCTTGCTTTTGTGACTGCTATATGATGGACAATAAATAATCATACCTACAGCATTCAATCATGCGATATTATGCAGCTGCAGACGCATAAACCACGATCTGGCTGCTACTTGTGACTGATTTTTCATGCAAAATATCGGTACTGAATCGACTGGTTGAGCGTGGCTGCTATTCTGCAGCGCTGGATTTTGTCCTGTTAGTTCCATATAATTCCTCAAAATGCCAGAAAACTGTCCTGAAAGCCGCAATAACTGGGCTAAATTCAGTTATAGTTGACAAAAAAAGAAAAAAGGTCGTCGTCTATGGGATGCTTCTGCTGTACAGCTTGCCTTCGAGTGCTAGCTTGTACATTTCGGCTACATATGGGTTCTTGGCTGGAGTCTCTGCGCCCAGTTCTACCAGTCTGGCGTATACTCTTACCACATAGGCAAGAGCGCCCATGAATGCCACTACGACACCCATGTTAAACATCCAGTGGTTTGGAACTGAGAATATTTCTTCCACGAACCAGAAGTGCCACATCTCGTTGACACCTATGGTGAACATGGTTGCCAAGTAGCCCAGAATGGTCATCTTGAGGCCCGTGTTCATAGAGTTGCCCGGTCCTCTCAGTATTGGCACCCTTCTGTCATACATGGCCACAAATCCCCATCCCAGCGGGAGGGCGATGAAGTGGCTGTACAACCACCAGTGAGCTGGCGTGAATGCCGAGTCTCTGATGGCTGTCTGGTGCAGAGAGCCGTCGACAAAGTTGTCTACCTCTACAGATGCAGCGATCGAGCCGAGCATAATGACCATTATGTATATCTTTTTCAGTCTCTGAATTTCTACTTCTTTTGGTATCAGTGCTGGCATCTGAGCCATGTTAGTCGAACTATCTCTTGCGAAGCAGGTATATTAAGATAGAGGTCATGCAGGATTATAGGACATTGATTTTAGCATATAGGAAACGACAATATATGCAAAAATATTATAAACTATATATAAAAATAATGCATCTTCATATCAAAAGCCTGCTTATCCCCAATGATTAGCATGAAAGACGAGCAGTAATCTGGGCCAAAATTCTGGCAGCTCAGTCAAATGCCTTCTCTTCATAAATTCAGGATTAACTCTGAGTCTTCACTGCTGCCAATCTAGCTGGACCATGCTTGTTATTTAATGCATTGTATCCCTGTCAGGCTTCAAGAAACGGCCTGTAGCTTTCCACAAGCTCTGACAGGGCAAACCTCTTGCCACCCACAATCTTGATATCAACCTGCGGCTTGGCACCTTTCTTGACATTGACTATGTTGTAACAGTTCTCAAAAAAGCCTCGGAACCTCTCTGACGAAGCAGTTCCTGCATAGGCAATTTCAAGCGGGCCAAGATTCCAAGCCCAGGGCCTGTGCTTGTGGCCGCATAGTACAAGGTCTACTTTTGAATGCAGACAGGTCCTGAGTGTATCCCCTGCGTCAAGTATAATGATCTTGTCTGTGCCTGTATCTGGGATTCCTATCAGATGGTGGTGCATGGCAACTATCTTGGTCCTGTCAGAATATTTTGAAAAAGTCTTTTCCATCCAGAGGTTCTGCCTGTATCCAACTTCGCCTTCGTCTCTGTCAGGCCTTGCTGTGCCAAGGGTCAGGATAACTGCATCGCCAATTTCATAGACCTGCTTTGAAGGAAAGAACTTTTTGAATAACAGGTACCCTGTATGCCTGTAGTCGTGGTTTCCGGCAAGCACAATGATGTTTGGACATTCAAGCCTTTTCAGCTCGCGGCGGGCCCTCTCGAACTGCACAAGCAGGCCGTCGTCTGTCAGGTCTCCTGTAATTATCACCGCTTCTGGCTTGAGCCTGTTTACCTCTTCGACTGCCAAGTCAAAGGTGTCCTGCTTGAAGAGGCTGCCAAAGTGCAGGTCTGATAACTGGACTAGCTGCATTTAGAAAGACAGGTGCATCTGTAGATACATTATATATTTAACTTATCTTGGGATTGAGGGCCGAAAAAGCATTATTATCGTCATTGCACACACAGAACCGGATAAGCAGAGAGGATAGACTGGGCAAATGAAAGCTAAATCCAGATCTGGGTCAGAATAGAACAGGAGACAGGACAGGGTAGGTAGATAGATTAGATGCCAAAAAGAAAGATAAAGGAAGAAAAGCCAAAGAAAAAGCTGGGCAAGAAAGAGATCCTTATCGCCCCAATTGCAATGGGCGCCGCTACACTTCTTGGCCTTGTCATTATTCCTGCAGTGGCTCCGCCGCCAAACCCTCTGGATGTCTGCCTCAAAGGCCACAATATAGACACTGATTTTCAGCTTCATCCTCATATCCAAGTATTTGTAGACGGCAAGCAAAAATGGCTGCCTGATAATGTAGGCCAGCAGCCAAAGAATGGGCAGCCATGTATGCGGCCTATACACACTGACCAGGTAGGAGATGTTGTCCATATCGAGTATCCGAGGGACATCCGGTTCAATCTGGCCAACTTTATGCAGATCTATTCATATGACAACAGGACCATAACCGTTGTAGACAACTCGACAGGCGTGCCTCAGCAGGAGGTTCTTCCTCTGTCCAACTATACTGTCCAGTATTCATACAATACAGACAAGGGCTTTCTGAAGCTGGACAGCCCATCAAACTCACCACCATTTACCAATGATTTTCTTGCGCGCATAGATCTGCAGAGCAAAAAGTAACGGTTTCGAAGTGGTTGCTGGAACAAGTTGCATGAGCTGACTAGTGCTACCAACACAGCGTCTCACTGGCATCTATCATGTCTGAGGACTGCAACAAAACAAAGTAGGATAAAATAAAATAAATAAAAATAATAATAAATAAATAGAGAGCAAAGGCCCACTCTGCCGAGTAATCCGATTGACCAAGACTGCTGCAGTTATCCGCGGCGACGGGACAGGCCCGGAGCTTGTCGATGCTATGATGAAAGTTCTAAAGGCCTGCAATAGCAGGGTTGAGCTGGTTCCATGTGATGCCGGTTCAGAGTGGTGGCAAAAGACTGGCGGCGATTCTTACATATCGCCTCAGGTCTGGAAGCTTCTCGAGGACTCTGATGCATGCTTTAAAGGTCCTACTACCACAGTCCCCCTTCCAAATGCCCCAAGAAGCGTGGCTGTAAGCATCAGGCAAAAGTTTGAACTGTATGGCAATATCAGGCCTATCAAGACTTACAAGAATGCTCCACTTGCCCTTGACTTTGTATGCGTAAGGGAGGCCACAGAAGGACTCTATGCAGGAATAGAGTTCAGAACCAGCGACGACTCTGCAATTGCTATCCGCAAAACAACCAGAAAGGGATGCGACCGGATTGCACGCAAGGGCTTTGAAGTTGCGCAAGAGAGAGGATACAAAAAGCTCTTTGCCATCACAAAGAGAAATATCCTGAAGGAGACAGACGGAATATTCTGGCAGGCTGTCGAACGGGCAGGCCAAGAGTTCAAAGGAATAGAAGTTGAGGAATACTATATCGACAACATGACCCAGCAGCTTGTCAAGAACCCTGAACGGTTCAACGGAAGCGTCCTGCTCAGCACAAACCTGTTTATGGATATTGTCTCTGAATGCGCATCAGGGCACGTAGGGTCTATAGGGAATGTCTATTCAGGCAATTTCGGGGATGATTTTGCCATGTTCGAGCCGGCACACGGCAGCGCGCCCAAGTATGCCGGTCAGAACAAAGTAAACCCTGTTGCCACGATACTATCCGGTGCATGGATGATAGAATATCTTGGAGAAAAGCAGATATCTGATGCAATTTTCAAAGCGACAGAGCAGGTAATCAATGAAAACAAGTACGTGACTTATGACCTTGGTGGCAGCGCTACAACTTCCCAGATGGCCGACCAGATTGCCATGAGGGCGGTCAAACGCCTAAAGAAGTAACAAAGGCAGATTGCAGACAAACAAACTGGCAAGCAATGTCCGCAGTGACCTAGCACTGATGTCTTGGTTGGTCAAGATCGCAAGCGAGCTGGTTTATTCATTTTTCATTATCTTTTCTTGTCAGTTCAATAACCGAAAGTGTTTCGTAAAAGATCCTCTTTTCTTTTACCTTTTTCCTGACAAGTCCCTTTTCGGCCAAGATTGCATCAAGGGCCTGCTGGTCTGCAAATGATGACACCACCAAAAGTATTCTTCCATCTGTCGCAAGGAGCGGGAGAGCAGATTTCACAAACTCTGCAGTTGCTTCGGTGCCACCATGACCCCCATGCACTGCAATATCCCTAAAGCTACTACCTTTTTCATCGGGAAGATAGGGCGGATTGCTTACTACAAGATCGAACCTTGCGCGGATGGCGCTGGCTGCACTGCAGCATACAAGCATTACATTTGCATCCTCTGTCCAGACATCTTTATTGCATGCCAGCAAGGAATTGAGGTCAATATCTGTTGCAACTACATTTTCAAACCTCTCAGATAGGGCATGCAGCAAAATCCCGCTCCCTGTGCCGATGTCAATTGCCCATCTGCCAGCATAGTCTCCAGTCCTTATGCACTCTTCCAAAAGAAAGCTGTCGTCTGAAGGATTATACATGGCAGTCACGTTTTTGCTGCTATTACTCTATTCTGCTCTACTCTCTTGATAATGTAATTGAATTAGCCGCATGCATTATGGTCTCTGGGTCAAGCTCGCGCAGCCTTCTGGATTCAGACCGAAAGTAATCCAGACCAAATTTTGACGCAATTGACGAGAATCTCTTGTTTCTCTGCGAAAAGATAATGTTTAGCTTCTTGATGTCGTGTCTTGTCACAGGCCTTACAGGGAAAAGCCTTATGACTTCAGATTCGACAGCCGGCGCAGGCTCAAATGATTCCCTGCTGACTTTGAACATTCTCTCTATGTTAAAGCAGTACTGCGCAAGTACAGCTATCGCCCTGTAGTTTCTGGTTCCTGGCTTTGCCAAAAGTTTGGCGGCAAACTCTTGCTGTACCATGATTACTGCTCGCTTGAACCTTTGAGTCGCAAGCCATTCTATTGCGTCTCTGCTTCTAGAGTATGGAAGGTTTGAGACAAAGACATCAAATTGCACAGAGTCTTGTGCGAAAAGATCTGAATTTACCAGCTCAAGGTTATCGCATGCGGATAGCGATCGTTTGGTCTGTCTGAACAGCTCTTTATCCACTTCGTAGGAAACTACTGCTGCCGCACGTTCGCAGAGCTTTTCTGTTAGGACGCCTGTGCCTGCACCGGCTTCGCAAACACACTCTGTTTTTTGAATCTGGGTTGCAGATACAACCTTGGCCAAGACTCTGGCATCAACAAGCTCGTGCTGGCCGAGGCGCCTTCTCTTTGAACCTCTTGCCCTGAAAACAAAAGCCAATCTAGCTCTCCTGACCTCTTGTTCCTGCCGGCGACTCAACCATTCAATCAATCAACTAACCAATCAGTAAAGTAAAGCAGACAGGCTTGGCTATTTTCGTACAAAAAGGTTCATCCTAGCCTCACCCATGATCTCCTCTATTATCCTCTTTGCAATGAGTTTTGCCGGGTCCCTTAACCCGACTCTGGCTTGGAGATCTGCAAAGTTTTCAAACTTTTTTTTGTCCCTTTCCTTTATTATTGCCATCATGTATGTCTTGCCGATGCCAGGAATAAGCTCAAGGGCATGAATCCTTGGTGTTATTGGCTGCGAGGTATTGATATAGTCAATGAAACGCTTTTCGTTTGTTATCACTATTTTCTCCACGATAGCGGGAAGCTCATTCTTTGCGGACTGCGAAATGTCGTTGTATTCCAGCCTGCCCAGCACACTCATGACCTTATCGCGCCCTTCCCTTCCGATGTAAAGACGCTCGCCAACCTCAAAGCTCATATTCTGCATTCCGAGAAGTTCAAGGAGCGTGAGCCTTTCTTCCCCTATCGCCTGGATTATTATGCCTTCCCTGCCTCTTACAGTGGTGGACTTGCCCCTCTGGATAAAATCCAAGACATGGGCATGCTCTTCATATCTCTTGGGCTGCTGGGCGGAACTGTTGTGAGCAGCGGATGGATTGACACCGGAGTTGTTAAATGCATGGCCTGTACTTGCGCCTCCGCTACTGCTGCCAGCCGATGGTTCATAGGTTTCCCTGTTTTCCATTTTCTTACCTGTTCTTATCCTGTCCGGACAGAATAGTTATTGGCAGCGGTTTTTATTTAACTTTGGGTGTCGGGCCTCAGTATCTTTAACATCTTTTCGAGATTGTCGGTAAGGATAAGTTTCTTCCAGCCAAATGTAAAGGCCCTCAGCTCCTCAAGGGAGACGGGCATCACGTTTACTACCTCTGCAGCCTCTTCCTCGGTCAGGTCGCACTCTTCTACGAGGCGCCTTGTCATCTTTTGTGCCTCTTTGGCGCTGACCTTCGCAAACTTGCTTACATAGTCGGCAGTCCACCTCTGGATCTGATCCATATCGTCTGGCTTTACTGATTCCAGAATCTCCTTTACCTGTGGCAGGCTAATGATCTCTTTTTTAATAGTCTCGGTCAAATCCCTTTACCTGCCTACTTGCCTCCAACTGACGCAATCCTGACTTGCAATTTAACTCAACCCTGCCCTGCCCTGGTTTTCAACTAGGTTCTGCTGGAACGGCCTTACGTGGTTGAGCCTTGTCTGCAATATTTTTTTCTTGCTGCCCACCGCTACTGATACTCTTAAGGTTCTCCTACCTACCTGCTCCACAAGTCCAACCTTTCCTTGGAACCTGCGATGAGGGGTAGTATTATGTTCTCGGGGATCTATATCCACGATAACCTTATCGCCGACTTTATAATCCTGTAAAAGGTATGCAAGACCTCTGACGACATTGTTCTTGGTCAGGATCGAGCGAGATTTTCTTCTGGTGCCGTGTGACCTTGGCATAGGCAGCAAAGTCACCATCTGCCTTAATTTAAATTATTATAAGAAAAGGATAGCGCAACTCAACTGCTACTGTCCTGCAAATCTCTTTTCATCGACGTCAGAGATCCCCTGGTCGGTGAGGGCAAAAAGTGCCTCTCTTTCAGCGTGATACGGGCTGTCTACCATGCGAGCTATTCTGTTCTTGCCAGAGCGCTTGAGGTATATCCTGTATGTGCTGGTATGGGCGACTACATGACCTCCTGCAGGCCTGAGCGGGTCTCCAAAATACGCATCCGGAGAAGACTGGATTTGATTTGTAACTACTACCGCTACTTCATAAGCTTCAGCAATCCTAACCAGCATATGCATAAATTTGTTGAGCCTCTGCTGCCTTTCAGATAGTGTAGCCCGCCCGAGAAATTCAGCCCTGTAGTGGGCAACGGCAGAATCGACTACCAGAAGCCTGACATGGTTATCTTCGATCACAGAGCCTGATTGTTCCAAGATAAGCTCCTGATGGGCGCTGTTGTAGGCCTTGGCGACAATGATATTTTCAAGCGTCTTGTGCGGGTCGAAATTTCGGGCCTGCGCAATGGAAAATATCCTTTCAGGCCTGAATGTATTTTCCGTATCGATATAGATAGCTCCGCCTTCAAGCCCTCCTGCCTTTTTGCCCTGCTGGACAATGACACAGAGCGTATGGCATAGCTGGGTCTTGCCTGTACCGTATTCTCCGTATACCTCGGTGACAGCTCTTGTCTCTATGCCGCCCTCGAGCAGATCGTCAAAGCTTTTTGAGCCTGTGGATATTCTCTCTTCCTTCTTTCTCCTGTTGTACAGGCTGGTCGCCGTTACAAAATCTCTATCAAGTACGCCTTGACTTTCAAGCACATGTCTGGCGGCATTGCAAATCCTGACAGCCTGATCCATCTCCATTCCCGTGGCCACAGAAATGTCAACAGGCCCCCTGACCAAAAGATCCTTGATAGACCTGAACCCTGCCTCATTGAGGCGCTCCTTTGTAGCTGGACCTATGCCCTCTATGGCATCAAGCGCTTCATTTGCAGCGGGATCCTTTCCCAAAACCATCAAAAGTTACCTTGGCGCCAATATTAAGTCTTGAGCAAGGAATCGGCTGCCGGGTTCAGGTTCATGTGGCAAACCTGCAGAGCCACGGATGGACACAAAAGTACTGACCAGACTAGATGCGGCAGCAAGCGAATCTGGAGATAACAGAACAATTTCAGAGCGCCGAGCCTCCGGAGCAAAATATATATCTTTGTTCATTCTGGTATGGCTAAGTAGAGGGATATGATGCAAAGCAAGACGTTAATTGTGACGGCTCTTGCGACAGTAATGGTTCTGTCTTCAGTTTCGCTGGTGCTGGGATCAGCAAGCGCACACGGTGTCCAGGCACAGCTGCAGAGCAGGTTCGTAAGAATCGAAAATGAGCAATTTTCAACACAGACATTGAATACAGGTGAAACACTGACCGTGACAGGACAGCTGCACAGCTTGGTGACACAACCACTAAGAGGCTGGCTTTCGTTGTTCAGTGACTCCGCAAATGCTGGAAACAGATGGGAATTCTTGACCAGAGATCCTCCAGGCAATATTATCAACATTCCTCCAGGACAAGTTATTCCGTACTCCATAACCGTAAGGGCACTGGAGCCAGGGTCATACCATGTCCACACACAGCTAAACATTGAACACATTGGTCCAGGTCTGGGTCCAGGTCAGACAGTAGTCGTAAGTGGCCCGACTATACTAAAGCCAATTCCGTACGGCAACATTGTCTACCAATGCATTCTGATCGGTGCAGGGCTGGGCATAACATTCGCGACAAGGCCGTGGCAAGTGATCTAGTCGAGCAAGAAGACAACACTCCCCTTTTTTCCTTTGTTTTTATCAAATTAACAAAAATTAATCTATCCATAAATCTTCATGATACAACATTGCAGGTTTTTGTTATTGTTGTAGTGTCGCTGGCAGTTGCTCAGTTCGTCAACCTAGCTGGTGACCTGTAACTTGGCTTGTGACCGTGCCGTCAACATAAAAATAATACAGGCCTGATGATTTCCCTTTCGCCTCGGACTGTACAAGTCCTGTAGTCAGTTTCAGTTATCGGCCTGCACTGGCAGCTTCTTTTACCAGTTTGTATTTTGAACTGTATCCTCTGGGATTTATCATCATGCCCTTATAGTTAAACGTGGCCGAGTTGCCAACGATAACAGTGGTTATCATCCCAAGCTTGTCCTGATGGTCAAGCATTTTGTCCAAGGTGGTCACAACAACTTCTTGACTCTCCCTGAACGCCCCCTTTACTATTGCGACCGGAGTCTCTGGCTTTCTGAATCTCATAAAGATATCCCGTGTATCCTTCAGCTGGTGGACGCGCTTTTTGCTGGCGGGATTGTAAATTACAGTCACAAAATCGCCCAATGCGGCAGCTTCGACGCGCTTGACAATCATATCCCAGGGGACTAGCAGATCGCTCATGCTGACGACCGCAAAATCTGTCATCAAAGGCGAGCCGACAAGTGCTGCACATGAATTCAGAGATGACACGCCGGGCACACATTCAACATAGATCCCGCTCTCCTTGCTCCACCCCTTTTCTGCCAGAATTTCATAGATAAGTCCAATCATACCGTATATCCCTGGGTCTCCAGACGACACCAGTGAAACCACTTTGCCACTTTCAGCAAACTCGATCGCCTGGTTTGCTCTGTCAACCTCCTGTGTCATCGCGTATCTGTACACTTGCTTGCCTGCTATAAGGTCCTCCACCAAGTCTACATAAGTCTCGTAGCCTACTATGATTTCGCTTTCTTCAATAACCTGCTTTGCGCGAAAAGTCATATGGTCGTGATGGCCCGGCCCAACGCCGACAACGTAGAGCTTGCCGCCAGTTGAATTCATCTATCTATCTGCTCGCACATGTTGAGAACGAATGCAATTTATCTTTTTTCCTGACCTGAGCCTTTCTTTTCATTTTCTTTCTTTAGCTCTGGCTTTACTGCTTTATGGTGCCTGCATCTCTGCTCTTCCTAGGGAAAACTCTTCGTGCAGGGCCCTCACTGCATCCTGACAGTCACTGTCGTTAACCACGAAAGCAAGGTTCAGCTCAGACGAGCCCTGTGCGATCATTATTACATTCACTCCCTTCTTTGCTACAGACCCAAAGACCTTTGCCGCCACACCCTTGATTCCCCGCATTCCGGATCCTACTACAGCGATGACTGCCACATCTTCGTTTACATTTACCTGCTTGATCACTCTTCCAAGCAGGTTAAGCTCGAGCGTATTTATTGCCCTGTCAAGGTCGGATTTTCTCAACACCATCGAGATGCTGGATTCAGATGGGCTCTGAGAGATCATCATGATGTTTACTTTATTTCTGGCCAGAGTATCAAAGATCTTGGCAGCAGTTCCAGGCGTCCCAACCATCCCTCCACCGCTGACATCAATCAGAGCAGTGTGTCTGATTGCACTCACCGACTTGACGATCTTTTGTGACTCTTTGCTTGGGCTCTGTGTTATGACCGTCCCCTGGTGTTTGATGTTGAAGGTATTGCGGATCCTTATGGGAATCTTGGTGTCCATCACCGGCTCGAGGGCCCGGGGGTGCATGTATTTTGCCCCAAACAGGGCCATTTCCATGGCCTCTGCAAAAGAGACTTCATTGAGAACCCTTGCATCCTTTACAATCTTGGGGTCAGCTGTCATGAGCCCATCTACATCGCTCCAGAGCCAGACTTCGTCAGCATTGATGCTTGAAGCTACAATGGTTGCTGTATAGTCTGAACCTCCTCTGCCTATGCTTGTAGTATTGCCATTCTGGTCGCCGCCGATAAATCCTGTCACCACCGGGATCATGCCAGACTTAAGCATGGGCTCAAGCTTGTGGCTGACTCGAAGCTTTGTGGTATCCATCAGCGGCCGCGCCTCGCCAAAGTTAGAATCTGTAAGGATACCAGCTTCCTTTCCTGTCATGTGCTCAGACTTTAATCCAATATCTTGCAAAGCATAGGAAACAATCGGGGCTGATAGCCTTTCGCCAAATGACACAAGGTAGTCCAGCGATTTTGGCGTAACTTCACCCAAAAGCACTATTCCCCCAAGAATATCTTGGAGTTCACCGACAACTTTTCTGACCGAAGAAGCAGCTAGCTCTCTTATGCCACTGTCAGAGATGGCTTCATTGACAATGTCAAGGTGGATTTTTCCTGCCTTTTGAACAAATTCCTCAATTGACCTTCTGTCGCCGCGCCTGACGCTATCGGATATTGACAATAGACCGTCAGTCATGCCGCGCACAGCAGAAACTACGCAAACAATTTCATTGCCTTTACTGCTGTACTGCTTTACCAGTCCTGCAACATGCCTGACCTTCTCCCCTGAATCTACAGCCGTTCCACCAAACTTCATTACAATCCGCATAGCAGTCCAGTTGAGGTTGTCTTGACTTCAATTAATGCTTTTTTCGCTTCTGTATTATAATATATGTGCAAGTAATTGGGAACCTAACCTGCAGGCCGACTGCACTTGACCAGACATTCCTTTTCCTTCTTGAACATCTAGATCTAGATCTATCTCTGTCTCTCTTTGGTTCAGTCCTGAACCCGTGGCGCAAGGTAAAAGTGGATCCTGTTGACATTTGCAATTCTAAATTCAAGCCGAAGAGGCATCTTGCTGGAAAATTCGACAGCCACAGACCCTCCTGCTGTACTTATGGCTTTTGTGATCTTGGACAGGTAGTCCAGACTGTAGGTAGCCTTGCTCTCTTCCTGAACAGCAAGCTCCTCCAGACCCTCACTTCCTGATTCAAGCGCAATGCTAGCGTCGCCGCTATCTCCCCTTCCGGAGAATTCAACTCTGGAGGATTTTGCATCAATTGAAATGTATTCAGAGACCACCTGAACGTCAGAAAGAACCTTGTCAAATGCTCCAGGCGTCAGGACTATCTTTGAATTGAAGCTAAGCTTGGGCAATGGAGTAGAGCTGGCAGAGCTCTCTATCAACAACATCTTGTATTCTCTCTTGTATCCGTTTGAAATTCTTATGTGCAGAGTACGCTGGTCCTCACCCAGTGTAATTTCAAGAGCGTCCTTCTTGTCTGCTCTTTTGATAAGCTTTGAAAATTCATCTATACGTACGCCGAACTTGACTACTGTATCACACTCGTATCTTTCAAATGCAAAGTTTGGCCACTGGATATCTATAAGAGCAATATGTGACGGGTCCATTCCCCTGAAGGAGATGCCTTCTGCAGTAGCTTCAAACGTCGCTTCATCCACAAGAGTAGAGATTGCAGAAGCTATGGCTTTCCACTCTTCTGGAGACTTAGTTCTGGCGATAAATACCATTATCAGCAGATTTGCCCTGCATAGCAGATTTTAACATTGCTACGCGGTCTGCGATGCCAACAAGCAAAAGTCTGTGTGTTGTGCAGAAGAGAAAAGATCTTATCCAGTATTTAGCTGCTGGATAATGCCAATCTCAATCACTAAATTAACTAGCCGACAGATGATGGGTAGATTGTCAAGCTTTGGACCTGCTCATCTTGGCTTACGCATAGTTGCGCCATGTATGACCGCACTTTGTGCATCTGTAAAATTGCGTGGTGGGCTCATCGGCAGATCTTGTCTGCAGCATCCACCAAAATGCCGTATTATTTTTGCACTTCTGGCATTCAATGTTGGTTGTAGGTAAGGCATCCGGACCACCCTGGTTATCCATTACCTTGAGCGATGGCTCGTTTGCAGAAGATTTCTTTGCCTGCTTGCCGCCTTCTATTGCGGCGGCCTTTTTATCATCATCTTTTTTAGATTTGAATCCGCATTTGGGGCATAGAATAGTCTCATCGTCAGGCCTTGGTCTCATGCGGGTTTCGCACTTGGGACAGAACTTTATAACTGAACGCCTCTTGCTGATTCTATTTTTTCAGAGCTGCCTTGAGCAGACTGGACAATTCTTTGGTATATTCAGCAGCCGAGACTGATGCGTCCTTGATTGCCTCTATTGGATCTTTTCTCTTGGTCATTACTCTGACTAGGTATTCTTTTGTTAGAGGGTGCTGAAGCATTACCCCTGCAAATTCAACGCTCTTTTCCTTCAAAAGCTCATGCTGGATGATGTAAAGAATAGAAATATCCTCTTCCTTTATTTTCAGTTCAGCTTCATTATCTTTAAGATCAGATACTTCAGCAAGCATTAATGCAATACAGACAACTACTTATTGAGGATATAAATGATACCCTTGACAGGTATTGTGCTGATGATGACTGACAGCAGGGCCGGAGATAGTTTCATTGCCGATCCTGTTCTTACAAAATCACAGGACAGGATAAGGCCAAGCGAGTCCCTGACATTGAGCCTGGCTTTCAAAATTGATGGAATTATCCGGGAAGTATTTGATCAGAAGAACTGGGAAAGAGCATACAACAAACATGACAACGTATTCCGAATTAGCTTTGAAATAGAGTTAAAGTCTGGCAGAAAAAAAATTCTTGAATCCAAATTTGTAAGGAAGGCACCGCTCTTTTGGACGCGCAATCCAAAGATTCCACACAGGATATGGGTGTCGGTTGTCAAAGACGATATGCCGTTCTATCCCCTGGCAGTTGACGAAGCTAAGGCACTGCTATTTGACGTAAACAAAGTCATCGAGCTCGATGGCAGCAGGCTAAAGAGGGGCACCAACAAGCTTTATGCTGATATACGGGTGTGGTGGGGAAGGCATGCATACACAGAGCCTACCAAGATTACTGCAAAGTCAAATGAGATCGAAGTTAGCCTGATAGAGTAAGACGGATAATAATGGTAACAATAACAATAGTAGCAATCGGCCTAGTTCGTTTCTTGAATCTGACTGTAGGCGTGCAGGACCATATTCTTATAAGTCGATTCCGCCGATAATTGTCGTGCAAGCCAACTACCCAATAGGTAAGGAGGCAGAGCTTTTTGTTTCTCTTCCAAATGGCAGGGTAAAATGCACTGCCTGCGCAAGATTATGCGAGATACCTGAGGGAAAATCGGGCCTGTGTGGAGTTAGGGGTGTAGTGAACAACAGGCTCCAGCTGTTTGTTTATGGAAGGGTCATTGCAGGACACGTTGACCCGATCGAGAAAAAGCCAGTTACACACTATAGGCCTGGAACCGAAATATTCTCAATTTCCACGACCGGCTGTAACTGGTTGTGCCATCCAAAGGGAGCCAAAATTTTAATGGCAAATGGCACTGAGCGCAATGTTGAAGAAATCACACCAGGAGATTCGCTTTGGTCATACGAAATTGAAGACAACTCTTTCAAGATTGTCCCATCAATTGTAACCCATACCGGAACAAGGATTGCTGAAATCTACGAAGTCAGGTACGGCAGCAGGGGCGAAGGCTACTTTTATGCTACTCAAGAGCATCCTGTACTGACGCAGTCAGGCTGGAGGCAACTTAATCAGCTAAGAAAAGGCGATCTCGTTCTCAAAGTATGGTACCAGAACACTGCTGAGTGGAAGGCAAAAAGATATGATTCTATCAAGAATTCTTCATTTAGCTGTGGAATTTGCGGCTATAAAATCGTGGGATTTTCAGCTTGGAATGCACATAGAGGTAAATGCTACACCAAGGGGTTGAAATGGACAGCCAGCCATATGGCCACAATCAAGGAACGTATGCTAAATAATAACCCGATGAAAGATCCGGCAATAGCCAAGAAAGTATCAGAAACTAGCAAATCACGCTTTTTGACAGATCCAAATCATCCTTGGCATCGGAATATCGAAAGGCTTCAAGTATGGCTTCACAGACACCCATCAGAAAGTCAGAGACTTTTGTACAAGATCCTTGAGGAGATAGGAGCAGGCTACGCGCCAGAATATAGAATAAAAGTTGATCAAAAGGTAGACGGCTCAAAATCCTACTATATAGCTGACGCAGCGATACCTGAATCAAGACTCGATATTGAAGTTGATGGCTGGTGGCATTATAATTCTGATCAAGTTGCACAAAGTGATAGCATTAGAGACAAGACGCTAAAGCTCAATGGCTGGGATGTTTTGAGAATTTCTGGTAGCTACCTGTACAACCATCCAGAGGAAGTCAAGGCATTGGTTATAGAACGAATAACACCGGCAATAAGGAAGAATAAGCGTGCTTGGCTTGAAGTCAAGTCAGTAAGGCCAATCGGAAGGTACGAACAGGTTTTCAGCATCGAATGCATTCCGAACCACAACTATGTAGCTGATGGGATTTTGGTCCACAATTGCCAATATTGTCAGAATTATGATATTTCCCAGCGGCGAAAAGTCGAAGGGGTTGAAATGACTCCTCAGGATGTTGTCCAAACAGCTGCAAGCTACGGCGCACACGGAATTGCATATACATACAACGAGCCTTCTATTTTCATCGAGTTTGCCAAAGATTGTGGAATAGAGGCTCACAAGAAAGGATTGTTCAATATCTTTGTATCCAACGGATACGATACGGTCGAATCTGTAGGTTTGATGGACAAATTTCTGGATTGCATAACAATCGATTTCAAGGGAAGTGGCAAGCAAGAGTTTGTCAGAAGGTATATAGGCATACCAAGCGCCGACCCAATTTTCCAGACACTCAAGGAAATCAGGGACAGGACAAAGATCCATATCGAGATCACAGACCTTGTAGTGCCCAAGGTAGGAGACGACCTCGACTCTGCACGGAGACTCTGCAAGTTCGTATATGACGAGCTTGGACCTGACACGCCAATTCACTTTTTGAGATTCCATCCTGACTACAAAATGATGGAGTTTGACAATACTCCAATAGAGACTCTTGAAAAACACCATGCTATAGCAAAGCAAGAAGGGCTGAGGTTCGCTTACTTGGGCAATGTACCCGGTCATCGCCTTGAACACACATATTGTCCGGAATGCAACAGCATTGCAATAGAGCGATTTGGCTACAACATTGGAGCTTGGAACCTTGATGTTCACAATCGTTGCAAAAACTGCGGATATCCTTTACCTATTTTTGGCAAGCTGCACAGAAGTAAAAGAACTCGCTTCCAATTTATTCATTGATTTAATTCTTGCAAAAGCAAACTATGCTCATTAGGTTAAAATGGTACTGACGAACAGTGGTCAATGCAGTTTTTGCCGGGGTCGTTGTCTAGCTTGGTATGATGCCAGCCTTGGGCGCTGGAGGCCGCTGGTTCAAATCCGGCCGACCCCACTATCTATCGCCTGAAGACTCCCCGTTTTACTTGCTTGTGATGATAAGCCACACCAAGAGAAGGCAGAGAGCCAGCCGGCCATTTGATCTTGTGTCCTGTCGCCTGTCTTTATTAGGTTAAAAGCAAAAGCAGAGTCAAAGTCAAAATTATTAGCCTCTGCTTAAAGCAGTGCGTGTACTCTGGCCTCTGCCTATGGATCCAAATCTGAGCCCAAACTTTGATGGATCAAGGATTCCTCGGCCATCGTAAACTGCCGCATCTCCAAGCTTGGTAGAGTCAAGATTGCGATACTCAGGATGATCAGCTATTAAAATTACCAGATCCGCACCCTTGACGGCATCCGCCAAGTCAGACGTAAGCAGAACATCACTGGGAAGGTCTCTGTCATTTGTTACCAGCGGATCATGGACGCGAATGTGTTTTACTTTGATCTTTTTTAGCTCCTCTATAACCTTGTACGTAGGAGAAAGCCGGGTATCCGACACGCCGCCCCTGAACGCCAGTCCAAGCAGTGTAACTGTTGCCCCTGCAAGGTTGTCCTTGCCGTCAAGCATTTTTGCTGCCTGCTCTACTACATATGCGGGCATCGAATCATTTACGTTGCGACTGAGTCTGGTTATGTTGCAATCCACCTTGAGCATATCTGCCGCATAAAGAATAAACTGCGGGTATACCGGTATGCAGGCACCTCCCACTCCTGCACCGGGCCTGTGAATGTGACAGAAAGGCTGGGAATTTGCCGCATCACGGGCCTCCCAAAAATCCACCCCAATCCGTTCACAAAACTTTGCCATTTCATTTGCAAGTGCAATATTTACATCTCTGTACACTCCCTCAAGGAGCTTCTCAGTCTCTGCAGTCCGCATACTGCTGACAGTCAGCACTCCTTTCTTTGAAACGAGCGAATAAAAGATTGTCCCCATGCTGGCGCTATTCGGCCCGGCCCCTGCGACAACTGCAGGGTATCTTTGCTCAATGTCTTCTATGGCTCTACCCTCGTAGATCCTTTCGGGGTTGTAGAGCATGTAAAAGTCATTTTCTACCTTCAGGCCGCTTGCATTTTCTAGAATCGGGACGACCACATCTTCTGATGTCCCGGGAGGAACGCTTGGATTAAGAGACACGGTATCGCCAGGCTTGAGCCCATTTCCTATCGCAGATGCCACATCCTTGACTGCAGCAAGATCTGCCGAAGATCCGCCAAAGGCAAGAACCGGAACACAGATTAACTTGAACCTAGAGTCACGAGAGGCTCTGACGGGATCTTCGTAAACTGAGAAGCGCTTCTCCTTCAGGCCTAGCTTGAATGCCTCATTTACGCCAGGTTCCGGGATGTGGGTTCTTCCTTTCCTTGCGTTCTCAAGCACCAGAGGGGATTTGTCTACACCTATTACATGAGCGCCTGCTCTGAGCCATACTGCTGACAATGGAGACCCGACATGGCCCAGACCGTAAACTGCAACTTTGGCCTCACCTGACTTGATTTTTTTTGCCAGTGTGGCCCTTGTGAGCCTGCCGTTATTATTCAAACACTGATTTAGCCGCGTTCGGCATATTAGTAGTTTAGTTTAGTTTGGCTTCTTTCCTTTCTTCACTGCTGGCAGGAAGAATAATACGCTGGTCAAGGCAAAACAACCAGACCTGCTATTATTGATAGACTCATCAAAAAGAAAGTCACACATTTCCAATCCATCGGCTGCAAATATTCAAACAATACATATGTTACAAGATAGGGTAAAGCCAGATGTGAGGCGATACCTTTAATGCATGTCATGCGAAATTCTGTCAAGGTCACAGCATGACTTCTACTGCAATACCTGAGGCCATCAAGAATTATATCGACACCAATCTGCCCGTTCCTGTGGCGTTGATCGGCTGCAGAGCAGTTGATGGTGCTTCCCTTGATTGCTGTGAATACGATATTGCAGCCTTTGACGCTAATGCAGGCTACAAAGCAAATCAGGTTCTAGATGTAGATGGTCATACTTTAGAGCTTGTTTATCTTCCAAATACCATTCGCACAGGGTTTAGTTTCGATATCGAGATGGGCAATATAATCTGCCTTCGGGACAGAGATGATTTTGCCATTTCGTCTATGGTCGCAAAGACAAAAGACAGGCGCGAAAAAAGACTTTATGCCCTTGGCAAAAAGGCTATTATAGGTTCATTATTCCACCATGAAAGATCGTTGGAAGCCAGCCCTCGGCATCCAATCCTCTCTTCTATGTGGCTAAAGTTCTGCGCATACCAATTTCTCCGGGGAGTGCTTATGCTCTCTGGAAGTTGGCCTATGCCGTTGCATGAGCTGCAACAAATTCGCCAAGTATCCATGAAGCGGCAAGCGTTGTCTGAAGGAGTCAATGCTGCGCTTGAATGCATTGGAGCAGAGAGAGCTACAAGACCTGCCATACAGAGGTCACTCAAGGGGTTGATGGAGCTTGACTTTGGGTATGATAGGTCAATTGTTATGTCAAAGATTCAATATCTTCTTACGAATGGCATGCTCTCTGACTGCTATTATTATACTGGAAGGGTAGCAACAGACCTGCTGGCTGGCAGGGCCGGATCGTTTCTGGCAGGATATTCAAACCTAATCCGGGTGACAATGGATCTTGCAAGTGATGTCGAGAGCATGCAGAGGCTAGGAAAGTCTCTGCACATGTGTTCAAAAGATATTTTGAGCGCTGACAGCACTAGTCTGCGCGAAGCTTTGGAATAACGGCCTGCACTGAAATTCTCTTACTTGGAACTCCAGCCCTCAGCTTTGCCTTGTACTTTAGGTTTCTGGGCTTTGTCCTTAACCTATAGCCACAGCATGGACACCACAGTCCGTCCCACTTTATGAATATCTCACATATCTGGCAGC
>Ga0070739_10002351_pt1 | contig 25693 bp, 28 predicted proteins | sample Coa_R1_7_FD_66445 | JGI IMG/M metagenome (GOLD analysis project Ga0070739, IMG submission 66445) | Surface soil microbial communities from Centralia Pennsylvania, which are recovering from an underground coalmine fire - Coalmine... | ecosystem: Environmental > Terrestrial > Soil > Unclassified ...
ACCGGAGCGAGCGCGAGGAGCGCGAAGGCGAGCGCGAACACGGCGGCGTTGGCAGCAAACACGCGCCACAGCATCGGCACCCCTCGCCCCGCGGCGCCACCCGGGTCGGCGGGCCGGCCGGGAGCCCCGCCGGCCATGCCGCCGCTGGCGGCGCGAACCGCCGGGAGCTTGACCGGATCGGGAGCGGACATGCGCGTTTGAGTTCCTTGCGCCGCTTGGGGCTTCCAGCGCGACCGGATGGGCAATGGCACCCATAGCCGCGCTGCACGACCGAATCTAGCTTCCACAGGCATTGGCAGTCATCCCATTCGAGCTTGGAAAGGAACCCGCCATGACCACCCTGGATCGTCCGACGAGCTATCCGCTCCGGATCGAAGCCACCCTCGATCAGCCGCTCAGCCGCGGCCTGTGGCTGATCAAGTGGCTGCTCGCCATCCCGCATTACGTGATCCTGGCGTTCCTGTGGATCGGCCTGCTGGTAAGTGGGCTGATCTCCTGGATCGCGATCCTGTTCAGCGGGCGCTACCCCCGGACGCTGTTCGACTTCAACGTGGGCGTTCTGCGCTGGAGCTGGCGGGTCGGCTTCTACACCTACAGCGCGCTCGGCACCGACCGCTATCCGCCGTTCACGCTCGAGGACGTCCCCGACTATCCGGCCGGGCTCGAGGTCGACTACCCCGAGCAGCTCTCGCGCGGCCTGGCCTTCTTCAAGTGGTGGCTGCTGGCGATCCCGCACTACCTGATCGTCGCCGTGTTCGTCGACATCGGCTGGACGGTGTGGGGCGGCGACGGCTGGGGTGCCGCCTCGTTCGGCGGGCTGATCACCCTGCTCGTGCTGATCGCGGCGATCAGCCTGCTGTTCACCGCGCGCTATCCCCGGCAGATCTTCGACTTCGTGCTCGGGATGAACCGGTGGGCCTACCGGGTGGCCGCCTACGCGCTGCTGATGACCGACCGCTATCCCCCGTTCCGCCTCGACATGGGCGGCCAGGAGCCCCCGGCCGATCCGTCCGCAGGAACCGTCGCTTCGCCGGCAGCCTCGCCGACCACGTCGTGACCCCGGCGGCTCGCTCATACGAGGGTGAAGGCGTCGCCGCCGTTGCATTGGCGGCGACGCCATCCTCGGCGCTCGCGGGCGTGCCTGGCTGAAGCGTTCAGGCCGACGTCGGTGGGTAGCGCCGGTGGTGCCAGAGCCACGCGGCCAGGCCGAGTGGGAGCGGCAGCCAGTACGACGCCAGCCGATACGCGAGCGTCGCCAGCGCCGCCGGTGCCGCCGCGACGCCCGCCAGCGCCAGGGTTCCGGTCAGCCCGGCTTCGACCAGGCCGAGCCCGCCCGGAGTGAGCGGGATCTGTCCGAGCAGCTGTGCGGCGCTGTAGGCGAGCAGCGCGACGTAGAGCGGGGGCCGAGCGCCGACGGCGAGGAGTGCGGCGTACAAGCACAGGAAGTCAAAGATCCAGCGTCCCGAGGCTGAAGCTACCGCCTGGGGCCACGCGTCCCCCAGCGATCGGCGCAGCTGATCGCGCTCGTCGAACAACCGCTCGGAGATGATCTCTTCAGAGACGCGGCCGCGCCGCATTCTCCGCCCGACGGTGGCGATTCCTCGAGCGAGAGCGAGCAGCACGCGGTCGCCGACCAGCAACGCCGCCCCCACTCCGCAGAGGATCACGAACACCCCGAGCCCGATCGCCGCCGCTTCGAGCAGGCCATCCGGGATCCGCTGTCCGAACAGGAGCGCCGGGAAGGCGAGCAGCGGCAATCCCGCCAGCGCACCCAGGAGGAGCAGCGCGCCCGCGGTCAGCCCGGTGCCGATCGCGGCCGGCGACAGCCCCGCCTGCGCCAACATCCGCGCTTGAAGGGCAGCCGCCGCCGCCGAGCCGCCGGGAACGACCTTGCTGAACGCCGCGCCCGCGAGCTGCGAGGTCGCGACCGGGAACCACGGTGCCCGGTTCAGCGCGAGGCGCTGCAGCGCGCACATGCACCAGATGCCCGCCGCCGAAGTCGCGATCACGGCGATCCACCACTCGAGGTCCACGTCTTTCAGGCGCCCGTACGCGCCGAACACCTCGAGGATCGCCGGCCCCACCCCGTAGAGGACGATCGCGGCGACGAGCAGCGGGACCAGCCGACGAACGATCCCTGCGCGGGAGAGGCGGTGGCGGGGCCCGACGAGGGGCTCGGGAGCGTTCACGACGACCCTATTCTCCCCGCCGCGGGCAGAGCCAACCTCGAGGCTCAGCAGCCGACGGGGTTCGACATCCATGGGGGTTCCACGCTCCACAGATGGGGTTGGGCATGCATGTTCACGCGGGTCGGACGGAGCGATGCTCTGACAAAACCGATCCAGGAGCTCCCATGAAGACCGCTCATCAGACGAACACGATCCCGCCCATCCGCGTCCTGCTCGTAGAGGACCACCCGGCTGTCCGCGTCGGGGCCCGGAGGCTGGTCGAGGAGCAGCCCGACATGGCGCTCGTGGCCGAGGCGGCCAGCGCCGAAGACGCCCTCCGCCAGCTCCAAGGACCCGAGCTGGATGTCGACGTCGCCCTGGTCGACTACCAACTCGGAGCCGGGGGCGACGGACTGGCGCTGACCACCGCCCTGAAGGAATTGGATCAACCGCCTCGGGTGCTCATCTACTCGGCGTTTGCGGACATAGCCCTGCTGGCGCCGGCGATCGTCGCCGGCGCGGACGGCCTGCTCCGCAAGGACGCGATGGGCGAAGAGCTGTGCATCGCGATCCGGCGCCTCGCCAAGGGGCGTCGCTACCTGCCCGCCGTGAAGAGCTCGGTGATCCGGGCGATGGCGGTCCGGCTCGAGCCCGATGACCAAGCGATCTTCGCGATGCTCGTGCACGGGACAACCGCCGATGTGGTGGCTGAGCGCCTACGGTTGACCGAGCCGGAGCTGACCCAGCGGCGCCTGCGGATCCTTCGCTCCCTGAAGCGAACGCCATCGGGCGTGCTCGCCAAGGCGCGGTCGCCGCTGAACTACGAGCGCGCGCAGCGGCGCGCCAACCGTTGGGCGGCATAGTGCGCGGCCGGCCCGGGAGGCTCGAGTGGATGCTGCTCGCCGTCGTCGCGGCCGCCGTCTCGGTGACCGTGGCGCTGGCGATCTTCAACCCGTCGTGAAGATGGGGGCGCGGCCCCATTTCCGACGGCGGCTCGGCGCTCCAGACTCAAGCCAAACGACGAAAGGAGACAGCCATGTCGATTCCGCGCACCCAGAGAAAGAGACCCCGTTCGCTGCGGACGATCCGCCGGCGACCCTGGCCGGTCGATCCCGACCTCAGCCGGCGCGTGGTGGAGACGCGGCAGCGGATCGCTGCCACGCGCCGGGAGATCGCCCGGCACATCCTGCCCGAGCGGCACCGCGAGGAAGCCGCCCGCTGACGCGCAGACGCCCGGTGGGCGACGATTCGAACTGGTCGAGTTCAGCGCTGAGCCGGCGGACGTTCCGCCGGCTCAGCATGGTCGGCTCCGGTCCCCCCGACCGCTGATTTCAGGGCGCCGTTCGTCCGGTCCTGTCGCTCGAGCCCGGCCACGCGATAGGCGTCTGGCTCGTCGAGCGTCTCGTGCTCGAGCAGCGCCGCCGCCAGGCGCTCCAACCGGACGCGATTCTCGCGCAGCTTCCCGAGCGCACGCGCGTAGCACTCGTCGACGATCCTCCGCGTCTCGGACTCGATGAGGTTCCGGGTCGCCTCGGAGAGCGCATCCGGACTGCCGGCCAGCACGAGCTGCTCACGTCCGGGTGCAGGGAGAACCGACACCGGACCGATCGCCGCCGACATCCCCCAGCGGCCGACCATCTGCCGTGCGATCCGCGTGACCTGCTCGAGGTCGGATTCCGCGCCGGTCGTGATGTCCCCGTAAACGAGCTCCTCTGCGGCGCGTCCCCCAAGCGCGCCGGTGATACGGCCTCGGAGGTAGGCCACGTCGTAGCCATAGCGCTCGACATCCGGGCTCTGGAAGGTCACGCCGAGTGCCCGCCCGCGAGGGACGATCGAGACCTTGCGCACCGGGTCGGCCCCCGGCTCGACCATCCCGAGGATCGCGTGCCCGGCCTCGTGATAGGCGGTGCGCTCGCGCTCCTGCGGGGTCAACGTGATCCGCCGCTCGCTGCCCAAGATGATCCGTGAGAGCGCCTCGGTGAAGTCGCTCCGCTGCACGCGCTCGTGCCGGTGACGGGCGGCCGTCAGCGCCGCCTCGTTGACCAGATTGCGCAGATCCGCGCCGACCATCCCGGGAGTCTGCGCGGCGACCTGGTCCAGATCGACGTCGTCGGCCAGCGGCACGCGGCGCGTGTGCACTTTCAGGATCGCCGTTCGCCCATCGCGGTCCGGGGGATTGACCGTCACGCTGCGATCGAAGCGACCCGGGCGCAGCAGCGCCGGGTCGAGAATGTCCGGACGGTTGGTCGCTGAGAGCACGATCACGCCGGTCCGCGGATCGAAGCCGTCCATCTCGGTGAGGATCTGGTTGAGTGTCTGCTCGCGCTCGTCATGCCCGCCCATCACCGGGCCGGAGCCGCGGGCCCGGCCGATCGCGTCGAGCTCGTCGATGAAGATGATCGCCGGAGCTGACTGCTTGGCCTGCTCGAACAGATCGCGGACGCGGCTCGCGCCCACCCCCACCACCATCTCGATGAACTCAGACGCGGAGATCGAGAAGAACGGCACCCCCGACTCGCCGGCAACCGCCCTGGCCAGCAGCGTCTTGCCGGTGCCGGGCAGGCCGGTCAGAAGCACCCCCTTGGGAATCGTCGCGCCAAGCGCCCGGAACCGGTCCGGCGCCCTCAGGAACTCGACGATCTCGGCCAGCTCCTCCTTGACCTCATCGATCCCGGCCACGTCGGCAAACGTCGTGCGCTGCTCGGAGTGCTCGTAGCGCCTGGCGCGTGACCGCCCGAGACCACCCAGCCCTCCCAACCCCCCACCCGCGCTCGCCGCGCGGCGCGCGAGCAGGACGAACAGGCCGACCAGCAACAGCGTCGGGCCGAACCCGACAAGCAGCGCCTCCCACCACGGGCGGCCCTGCTGAAGCGGCTTGGCGTTGACCGTCACGCCCTTGTCCAGCAGCAGGGTCAGCAGGCCGTCGTCCCCCAGCGACGGGCGCACGGTCTGGAAGCGCCTGACCTCCTTGCCCTGGGGCGACTTCGGATACTGGACCGGCTTGCGGAAGCTGCCCTGGATCTCGTCGTTGCGGGACTCGACGTCGGCCACGTTGCCCGCCTGAGCCTGCCCCCGGAAGAACGAATAGGGGACGTTCACCCGTCCGGTACCGGGTGCGAACACGGCGCCCAGTGAATAGTTGAGCACCAGAAGGAGGATCAGGACGAGCCAGAACCCCCGGGACCGCCAGGGCCGGGGAGGCCGTGTCTCGGGCTGGTGCCCTTCTACCCGCCAGGGAGCCTGATCCGGAGGATCGCGTGGCCGCTCTACCTCGCCCTGCTGGCGCTGCTCCATCGGTGCGGCGACTGTAGCGCGGGGACTCGGGCGGACGGCATCGGGTGGGCCGCCGTCACGGGGTCATGCTGATCGACGTCGATCGCGGCCTCGTCAATCGCGGGAGCCTCGGCGGGTTTCCTGATCTCCTGCGCGAGCAAGGCCGGATCGTCGTAGCGGCAGAAAACCGCCGCGGCGCCTGCGCTCAGCGCGCGTGCGTACAGGTCAGCGTCCGGCCGATCGTCATAGACGATCACGCGGCCGGCCTCCGGCCCTTGGAGGAGACGCTGGACCAGGGCGAGGCCCTGACCGACCTCGAGTCCGGCCGCGACCAGACACACCTGTGGCCGCCGCTCACTCACCAGCGCGAGGGCCTCGGCGGCAGTGTGAGCGCGGCCGATGACCCGGATCCCGGGCTGCCAGTTCAGGAGTGCCCACAGGCTGTAGCTCGCCCACCGGTCGTCATCGACCAGCAACACCTCGACCGGCTCGGTGTTTGCCCCGTCCGGGCGCCCGGCTGGCGGCTCGAAATACTCAGTGGCGACAGAACTCATGGGATGCGTCTCCTTCGCACTTGCAGGGCGGTGGCTCAAGCATCGAGCCCCCGAGTGCCGCCGTCGATGGGTGCGACTGTGCATCTGCTACGAAGAGCAAGGCCCGTGGGCGTCAGTGCGGCGCCGGGTGCAGGGTTGCCGGCCGCTGGGGGCGCGGCTCCACGTCGTCGACTCGGCGACGGGCGAGGAACAGGGCGCTGACGATGACCGTGGCGAACGCGAGCACGCGGAGCGCGCCGAACAATCCGTCTGGGAGCGGCTCGTGGAAGATGGTCATGCCGGCGGCGATCGGGATTGCGTTGGTCAGCAGCGTCGCGAGTCCAGCGGTGGTGAGCGCGCCGCCGCGCTGGAAGCCCATCTGCAGGAGCATCGTTCCGGCGCCATAGCCGGCGATCATCACCGGGGCGAGGGCTGGGTCGCCGGCGACGGTCGCCTTGGTGGCGATGTCGCCGGCGGCGAACGCGATCCCGGTTGCGATCCCGAACGCGGGACCGGGACCGAGCAGCGCGCGTCCCGGGCCGAGCGCGGCGATCGCCGCGGCAAGCGAGGCGGCGAACCAGAGCCCGAGGTTGATCCAGGACGCCTCGCTGCCGGGGCCCGCGCCGCCTGCCAATGACACGCCGAGGAGCGCCAGGCCGCTGATCGACAGGCCGACGCCGATCCGCTCGTCCGAGCGTAGCCGGGCCAGGTCCAAGCGCGATACGAGGGCGGCGAGGATGCCGATGCCGCCTGCGGACACGGCTTGCACGAGCGCGAGGGGGGCCAGCGCGAGGGCGATTACGAACAGGCCCCATCCGATCATTTCGGACGCGAACCCGGCCAGCCAGCGGCGGCTGCCCAGCAGCAGGCGGACGGTGTGCAGCGGCCGGCTGATCGCCAGCGGCGGCAGTGTGTTGGCCGCTTCGTGCTCGCGCAGGTACCCCCAGTTGAGCGCCAGCGCCGAAGCGAGCGTGATCAGCAGAGCGATCGCGGTCTGATCGTTCATCTGGGCCTCTGTGACCAATGCGGCCGCGGCCGGCTCACGTTACGTGCTGCCCTGCGGGTGGGCGCGGTGATGGCCATGGACGACGGCATGGCCCCTGCCGCGGCGCAGCAGCCACCGGTTGGCGGGGAAGGCGGCCACTCCGGCCACCGTCAGCGAGATCGCCAGGGCGACCCAGAAGAGGGGATCGCCCAGCCCGGCGTTGATCGCGCCGGGGATCAGGAGCATGATCGCGTTGTCGACGATCTCCATGATCGTGATCGAGGTCGTGTCGGCCGCCAGCGCGAGCGCGACGACGGCCTTCAGCGGCAGCCCGGCGCGGCGCAGCGGCAGGCTGGTCAGCGTGTAGCCGGACAGGAACGCGAGCGCGATCGCCAGCGCGATCGTGCCTGCGTTCGAGAGGCCGGCTGCAGTCCCGATCACGAGCCCGAGGATCTCCCCGGCCGCGCAGCCGCTCAGGCAATGGGTGGTCGCGCTCAGCGCCAGCCGGTTGACCGTCGATTCCTCGTGGACGAGCGGAGAGGGCTCGCGTGAGGTGCGCATGCGCCGAGGCTGGTGTACGACGGCGACGCGCTTCTGCAGCCGTTGGCGCAGATCCCGGCGGCGCCCGGACGAGCGAAGGTTGCGGTAGGCAGCCACCAACAGCGCCAGCGCGATCACGATCGCCACGAGCGCGAACGTGCCCTTCCTGGCGAAGGCGGCGGCCTGGTCGAACGACTGCCAGAACACGTAGCCGAGCGTCGTGAATGCCGCCGCCCAGAGTCCCGCGGCAGTGAAGGCTGCGGGGATGAACCGCCGGGCCGGCATGTTCATGCTGCCCGCGGCGAACGGCGCCAAGGCGCGCACCAGCCCGATGAAGCGCCCGACGATGATCGTCTTGCCGCCGTGGCGGCGCAGGAACCCTTCGACCTGCTCGAGGCGATCCGGGGTGAGCTTGAGTGCGCTGCCGTGCTTGAGCAGGAAGTCGCGTCCGAGGCGGCGGCCGAGCAGGTAGGAGGTGAGGTCGCCGGCGAGCGCGCAGCTCCACACGACCGCGATCAGCACCAGCAGGCTGGTGTGGCCCTGCCCAGCGGTCACCCCTCCGATGACCACGGCCAGCTCACCCGGCGCGACCAGGCCGACCCCGACGCCGGTCTCCAGAAACGCAAGCAGCCCGACGACCGCGTAGGTGTACGAGCCGAGGGCCGCGCCGACGTCGAGCGCGACCCGCTCCAGGTTCGGTGGGTGGATCACGCCGCTGCCCCACACCGTCAGCGCGATCACAGCCGCGCCGGCGAGCGCGCGGGCGTGTGGTGAGAGCCGCCGCCAGCGGACGGCCAAAATGCCGGCAGTCAGCGCGGCGAGGATCAGGGGTCCGAGTTTCATTTCCAATTGGTGCGCCTTGGCCAAGGCTGTCGGGTTCCAGGCCGCGCATCCATGGGGTCAAACCTGCATCTCAACGCACCCCCTTCGCTCGCGAGGCGCTCTACGAGAGGCTCCGCCGGCCTGGCTTTCGCTCCTCAGTCGCCGCACCGGATCGCCGGGGATCGCGCAACGCGCCGGCATGCGCCCGCGCCCGCGGATCGCGCCTGACCTTCACGAGGCTGGCGAGCGTCGTGACCCCCAGCACGACCCCGATCACGGCCAGCGAGACGCCGGTCGAGATCTCGGGGACGCCATGGCTCTGGGTGTGGGCGAAGTGAAGGATCAGCTTGACGCCGATGAACGCCAGGATCACCGACAGCCCGATCGAGAGATAGACGAGGCGATCGAGGAGGCCCTGCACGAGGAAGAACAGCGCACGCAGCCCGAGCAGCGCGAACGCGTTGGCCACGAACACGATGTACGGGTGCTGGGTCACCCCGAACACCGCCGGGATCGAGTCCAGCGCGAACAGCACATCGGTCGAACCGATCGCCAGCAGCACCAAGAACAGCGGCGTCAACACCCGCCGACCCTCGACGCGGATCAGCAGACGACCGCCGTGGTAGTGGTCGGTGAACGGCAGCAGCCGCCGCACCGCGCTGACCAGCGCGTTGTCATCCACGCTCGGATCCTGGTCGCGATGGCGATACAGCTGCACCGCGGTCAACAGCAGCGCCACCCCGAAGATCAGGAACATGAACGAGAACGCCGAGATCAACGCAGCCCCCGCCGCGATCAGCAGCCCCCGCAACGCGAGCGCCAGCACGATCCCGATCGTCAGCGCCCGCGACTGCAGCTCGGCCGGCACCGCGAAGGTCGCCAAGATGATCACGAACACGAACAGGTTGTCCACCGACAGGCTCTTCTCGACCAGGTAGCCGGCGAAGTACTGCCCACCCAGATCCCAGCCCGCGAGCGCGCCGAACACCACCCCGAACAGCAGCGCAACGAGCACGTAGAACACAGACCAGCCCACCGCCGCCCCGAACGCGACCGGCCCGCGCCGACGGGCCGAGACCACCAGATCGAGGATCAGCAGCGCGGCGATCAACGCCAGCGTGCCGCCCCACGCCAAAGGGGTCACATCGATCATCCGCAGAATTCAGCAGATCCTGGGATCGCGCCCGCGCCCGGGGAACCACCCCAGCCCGTCCGGGACGCGGGCCGTGCTGCTGGCTGACACCAACTCAGGCCGCCCGTCGATCAGCTCGATACGCGCGCGAACCGGGTTTCCGAGCGACGGCTCAACCTCTCGGTTACCAGGCCTTCTTAAGGGTGAGCGAATCGCAAGATCGATAAGCAGCTGGAGCTAAACGCGTGCCGGGCGCGTCTCGGGCTGCGGCAGCGGAGCGTCGTAATCGCCGTGCAGCAGCTCCGGGGCAGGGTCGAGGCCATTGGGCCAAACCACGGTCCCGCCCTCATCGTCTACGCGGACCTGCCTGAAGTACATCGGGTCGCCAAGCGGCTCTCCAAGAGTGCCGTGGAACAGAAAAGAGCAGTCGATATCGCGCACCACGCCATCGTTGAACGACACGCGCAGTCGACGATCGTCAAGCGGCTCTACCTCGGTCACTCTGAGCACCACGTTCATGCTACGGAAGGGGTTCGATGGAGACCAACGGCTCGAGGGCTTGAGCGCGCTCCCAGTTGTCGAGGAGCTCATTCTCGTGGAGTTCAGCCCACTCACGGACAAGCCTCAGCGCACGAGCCGGCAACGACCCTTCAATCACCCGCCATGTCCCAAGTTCGATCTGCGCCTCGGCCTCGGCGTAGCGCGCGTGAAAGTGCGGCGGCGGATGGTCCGGGCGGTACATCCAGATCACGATCCCGTAGAACGCAGCGAGCCGAGGCACTGGCCGATTCTGCGGAACGCCCCGGTCGGCACCGACTGAAAAGGCGCGAAAAGGCGCCGGCGCGGCTCACGATGGGAGCGCCCGGACAACTGCCAGTGGAGAGAGCCACCCGACTTCCAGGCCTTCGGAGGGGTGAGCGATGGGACTCGAACCCACGACCGCCTGGACCACAACCAGGAGCTCTACCAGCTGAGCTACGCCCACCGTGGACGCGTAAATCTACCAGCGGGAAGGCCGCGCGCCCCGGCGCGGGGCCCGCCAGAGGCGGCCGAAGGCGTAGCTGAGGGCGCTCGTGGCGCCGACGAAGAAGCCGACCGGGAAGCCGGTGGCGTAGGCCGCGGCGATCGCGATCCAGATCGTGGCGACCGCGAGCGCGACCGATAGCGCGATCGCCGGCAGGGGGCGGTTCGTGACGGCGCGCGCTGCCGCGGGGGCGCCGATCATCAGGCTGAAGAGCAGGAGCGTGCCGACGAGGGGCACGGTCATCGTCGTCGCGAGGGCGACGACGATGAGGAACACGATCTCCATCGTCGCGACCGAGACGCCGTGGGCACGTGCCACCTCGGGGAGCATCGAGGTGACGAGAAGCGGACGCAGCACGAGCGTCACCACGAGGACGCAGACAGCGCCGAGCGCAAGCGTCGGCACCAGCTCGCGGCTGCTTACCCCGAGGACGTCGCCGAACAGCAGCGAGTAGACCTGCGGCTCGTACTCGCTCCCGAAGCTGAGGAAGAGCGCCCCCAGCCCGAGCATGAACGTCAGCACGAGTGCGGTCGCCACGTCGGGGCGGCCCCGGCGTGACAGCCAGCCGATTCCGAGCGCGGAGAGAAGCGAGAAGACGCCGAGGCCGAGGAGCGCGTTGACGCCCGCCAGCGACGCCGCCGCCGCGCCCGCGAACGACCCGTTCGGCACGGCGTGCGCAACGAAGGCAGAGCCGCGGACCACGGTGAAGAAGCCGACCGTCCCCGCCACGACCGCCACGACGGAGCCCGCTACCCACGCGTTCACCATCACGCCGGAGAACATCAGCTACGTCCCGCCGAGCGCCGCCCGTGCCGGCTCCTCGCGAAGACGGCCGAGCCGACGTAGAAGACGAGCACCGAAGCGACGACGAAGAAGCTCACCGGCCAGCCGCGGCCGCGCGGAGGCCACAGGTAGCTGTCGTAGGAGAGCACGACCCCTGCCCATACCGCCAGGACTCCGATCGCTCCGGACAGGAGCATCGCCCGGCCGGGATGTCGCGTCAGGCGCAGCGCGGTAGCCGCAGGCCCGATCAGCAATGCCGTGCCGAGGATCGCGCCGATCGTCAGCGCAGCGAGCGCGACCGACACCGCCAGCGCCAGCAGATAGATCGCCCCGACGAACCGCACGGAGATGCCGCGCGCGTGCGCGAGGTCCGGGCTCAGCGAGCTGAGCAGCAGCGGTCGCTGGAGCAGCCCGACGAGCCCGGCCGAGACGACGCTCAGCGCGACGACGGCCGGGATCGCCGAGGGATCTACCGCGAACAGCGATCCGAACAGCACCCCGATCGTCGCGCCGCTGGTCCCGTGGTAGGTCGCGACGAGGTAGAGGAACAGCGCCGCCAGCCCGAGACTCGCCCCGAGCACGATCCCCGCGGCCAGGTCGCGACCACGCGGTCGCTGGATCCCGATCAGCTCCATCACCGTTGCCGCTCCTGCGCCGGCGGCGAGGAATCCCCAGAGCGGCGCCAGTCCGACGAGAAACGAAACCGATCCGCCGGCGGCGCCGACGTCCGACAGCGTCTCCGCGGCGAACGACTGCCCACGCACGACCGCGAACACGCCCACCGCGCCGCAGACGATCGCCACCGCCGTTCCGACCGCAAGGGCGGTGTGAACCGGGCCGCTTGTGAAGAACCCGGGCGCGAACACAGGCACAAGGAGGCGGTTCACGACGCGGTCCGCGCGTCGGCGTGGGTCAGCTTGAAATCGGCGCCCGGATCGGCCGGGTCACCTTCGCCGGCGACGACGATCACCCGGCCGTGGACATTCAGGACGTCGACATGCTGCCCGTAGAGCCGACTGAGGACCTCGCTGCGCACGACCTCGCCGGTGGATCCGCTCGCGACGCGCCCCGCGGCGATGTAGACAACTCGGTCCATCGCCCCCAGCAGAGGGTTGATCTCGTGCGCGGAGATGAAAACGGCGATCCCGTGCGCGCGAGAGAGCCGGTGCAGGAGGCTCACGATCTCGCGGCCGCTGCCGAGGTCAAGGCTGGCAAGTGGCTCGTCGAGCAGCAGCAGGCGCGGCCTCCCGATCAGCGCATGCGCGATCAGCACCCGCTGCTGCTCGCCGCCCGACAGCTCGCCCACCCGCGCGTCGGCGAAGCTCTCCGCTCCGACGGCAGCGAGCGCCTTCTCGACGCGCTCACGGCGGTCCCGGGATGGCAGGGGCAACCCGAGCCGGTGGCCGTCGAGACCGAGACCAACGAGGTCGCGTGCCCGGAGCGGGACGTCTGGGTCGAGCAGGAACTTCTGGGGGACGTAGCCGACCGCGCCCGGCATTGCCCGCCGGGCGCGCGGTCGGCCGTCGATCAGGACGCTCCCGGAGGTCGGCGCGTGCAGCCCGAGGATCACCCTGAGCAGCGTCGTCTTGCCGGCGCCGTTCGATCCGATCAGCCCGGTGAACTCGCCGGGCTCGATCGCGAAGCTCACCTCGCGCAGGACAGGGCGTCCGCCCAGGCGGGCTTCGACTTTCTCGAGAGCCAGGAGCGGCGAGCTCACCTCGCCCGCTCCAACGCTCGCTCGAGCGCGATCGTGGTGTCGAGCATCCAGCGTCCATAGGTGATCCGGGGCGGCATCGTCTCGTCGACGCCGACGATCGGCACGCCGTGGCTGAGCGCGAGCCGGCGCACCGTGTCGGTCAGCGAGTCGGCCACCTGCCGGTTGTAGACGAGCACCTTCACCTTCCGTTGCGAGATCAGCCCGTCCATCAGGCTGATCGCTTGCGGTGCGGGATCGATGCCGTTCATCACGTCGAGCTGGAAGCTCTGCGGCGTGACGTTGTGCAGGCCGGCCGCGCTCAGCAGAAGGTTCGCGACGGGCTCGGTGGCCGCGACCGCCGTCCCGGCGAACCGGTGGCGGATCCGATCGAGCTCGCGGAACCACGGGCCGAGCGAGCGGTCGAAGCGCGCCTCGCGCGCGTGGAAGTACATGGCGAGCCGGGGCCGGAAAGCCGAGAGGATCGCGTCGACGTGCGCGGCGAGGTCGAGCATCGTGTTCTCGCCGTACCAGAGGTGAGGGTTCTGACTCGAGTCCGGCAGACCCAGCAGACGCTGAACGTCGACGACGCGGCGGTCGGGGTTCGGTGCGCCGGCCTCGATCCGGCTCATGAAAGCGTCATAGCCGAGCCCGTTCTGGACGACCAATCGCGCGTCGCTGATCGCGGCAGCGACCGAGGGACTGGACTCGAAGGCATGCGGATCGGTGCTCGGGTTGTCGATGATCGAGGTGACGGTCACGTAGCGGCCGCCGACCTGCGTGATCACATCGGCGTACTGATCCTCGGCGCCGACCGCCGCGATCGCGCCGTGGCCGCGAACCTCGAGCGCAGTCCCGCATGCGGATGTCCCCACCGCCAGCGCCGTGACCGAAAGGAGGATCTGAATGAGCGAGCGCATCCCGCGCCTCCACTCTAGCCTAGTTTGAGTCTCATTCCCATTTTCATTACGTCCGCCGCGCGGCTACACTCGGACGCGAGCGATGTCCCCTTCCGATCGAGGCAGCTGGGCGGCACACGCCCGTCGTGTCCTGGCCGAGGGCCGGCGCCACAGCGGTGCGGCGCGGCAGGCGCTCCTCGAGCTGCTCGACGAGCAGCCCTGCGCGCTGTCGGCGATCGAGATCGAGGACGCGCTGCGAACCGCGAAGCGGCCCGTCGGACGGGCGAGCATCTACCGGATCCTCGACGAGCTCGAGCGCCTGCGCCTCGTTCAGCGGGTCCAGGTGGGCCAGTCGATGGCGCGCTACGAGCCCATTCGCGAGCACGACGGATCCCACCACCACCATCTGGTCTGCGATCGATGCGGCACGGTCACGCCGTTCACCGATTCCGGCCTGGAGCGCGCGATCGAGCGCCTCAGCCGCCGCGTGCCGATGCGGGTCGACGAGCACGAGATCGTGCTGCACGGCTCCTGCCGGGATTGCGCCTGACGCAACGCGGGGGGACTGTCCAGGCGGTGATCCTCGAGGTCTCGTGTTCCGTGGGCGCGTCTACGCGACGTGCTCGCGTTCAGCGTCCGTCATAGGGCGCTGCGCTGCATATGCGGCCAGCTGCCGCTGAAACTCTGGCCACCATGGCGGCTCTTCGTCACCACCTCCGCCCGAGCCGTCGTGATCGACCGTTGGCGTTACGCCCCCACCTCCGTCTTGGCGGTCCTCCTCCTCGACCGTGGCGAGATGAATCGCGATCGCCATCGTCACGCTGCTCAAAGCGAACACCGAGGCGGCGAGGGCCACCATCGACGCTGGCTCGTGGAGCACGAGCACGAGCACCCATGCCCCCCAAGCGCCCGACAGTCCGGCGCCCGCGACCAATGGGCGGATCACCTGCGAGATGCGCAGCCGGAGCGCCAGCCAGAGGAGCGCCAGATTCAGCGCCTCGACGGCGACGACAACAAGCACGATCAGGGAGTGCATTGGTGGCTCGGAGGTGAGCGGCTTGGCGTCCACCATCTTACGGGTCGCCTGGGGGCAGAGGATCAGATTTCGCGTGCGCCGAACGTCGGGACGTGATGCTTCCCTCGGCGGTCCGCGTGGGGCCGTCAGGAAAGCGCTCGCACGCGAGAGCTCATGTTTGTTGTAGGAACCCGAAGCTCGCCGAATCGCGGCTACAGGGCGGTCCTGGCATTCGCTCTGACGACGCCCTCGGCGCTTTTGTACGTGCCAGCGATCTCGATGCCGAGGCGCTTGACCGTGCGCAGGAGCCGTCGACCGGCGGGGCTGAGCGTGATCGCGATGCTCCGGGTCGCCGGGGTCGAGAAGGTGAGCTCACCGCCGGCCACGGTTAGCTGCCGGCGGTGCGCCTGGTGCAGGCGGCGGGTCGCCTCCCAGCGGATCGTGACCGTACCCGGAACGGGTCCCGCGATCGGCATCTCGTAGCGGCCGACACGGAGCAGCACGTCTCTTCTGAGGCGACCTGGCCGGATCTGCCGTCGCAGTTGCGCTCGAAGCTCGGCGCGCGTGGGGGCGCGGCCGGTGAGCGTATTGCCGCGGCCGTCGGTGGCAACGCACAGCAGGTCGGTCGGACAGGAAACGTCGGATATGTCGAGATTTGGGTCGACAGAGCTGCTGGTCCATCCCGCAGGTGGGCCGGCCGGGTCGTTGGAGAGCCAAACCGATCCGCCGGCGCCAGCTACACAGACGCTGGTCGTCGGGCAGGACACGCCGCCACTTTCGCCGGTGCCTGGATTGGCGATCTCCAGTTGCCAGGTGGCACTCGCGGCTGCGGGATCGCGACTCGCGAACACCTCACCGACCTGGTCCTCCACCACACAGAGCTGTTCGGTGGGACAGGAGATGCTCTCGAGATGGCCGTTAAGGTTGGGGATGCCGTGCTCCACCCACGTGGACGCGCCGCCGGCCGGATCGGTCGACGTGAGCACCTCGTAGCCGCCCGCAATCGCACAGAAGCTGCTCGTCGGACACGAGACGCTGTTCAGATCGCCCCGCTGCTGAGCAAGCGTGGCGAGATCCCATGCCGCCGGTCCGCCCGTCGGATCGTTGGACGTAGCGACGTACTCGCGGCCGCCCGGAACCCAGCCCGGAGACGGACTTCCGCTGATGTACGTCAGCTCGTACCCGATCGCCATGCAGAACGAGCCGGCGCACGAGGCGCTCGACGCGTACGGCCATGTTGAGGTCGACGACGGGAACGTCAGGTCGCTCGTCCACGCTGATGGGCCCCCGGTCGGAGCCGAAGAGCTGGATACCTGCCCGTCGTTGTCGGTTGTCACGCACAACGACTGGCTCGAACACGCCACCGCCGTCGTGCTGGTCGTGTTCGTCTCAGAGCGCGACCAACCGGCTTGGGCGCGCCGTCGATCTACTTTCGCGAGCAGGTATCCCGCCGAGTCCACCGCCGCACAAAAGGACTCCGACGGACAGGACACCGACGGCAGCACATCGTCTGGGGAAGTCTCGTTTCCGTAATAGGAGAACGACGGCAGCGTCGATTCACTCGGCGCCGGCCTCGACCACGACAACTGGCGGAGACCAGCTGCAGCCTGCGCGCCAGCTGGGATCGCAGCAAGCGCAACCCAAGCCCCCAGCACCAGCCCCATCCGCGCAAACCTCAGCACACCGCCGACGATTCTCGCATCGGAAGGCTGGACGCCGCCGAAGCCACGGCGTATCAAACTCTTCGTCAAACCCAGGTCAGCTCACTTGGTGTCCGCCCGGGTAAGCGCCTGTCGGCTCGCGGCCAGCACCCGAACCACATAGTGACCAACAGGAACGGTGAGCCCTGGGCCGGTGCGCGCGCCGGTTCCGACGTTTTCGTCATCGATGACCGCGATCGGGCGTGTGCAGTTCCCGCAATCGCCGGCGCGTCCGGGGCCCAGCCCAAAGGGGCGGTCGAGGATCGCGTTGTCATCACGGAAGTAGTAGGCGACGACCGCGCTGTTCGTGAGCACGGTGCGAACGTGCTCCGCTCGGACTACAGACGCGATCGCCGAGACATCGATGTCGGCCGCCTCGTGTGAGCGCTTGACCGCAAGTGCGGCGCCGGCGAAAACGAGGGCCGCTGATGAGATTGGAATCACCGCACGAATTGGTATCGCCGCGAGCGCCGCAGCGAGTGGAATTACGCCCAGAGGGATCAGGATCGTGAGGTATCCAACGTTGAAGATGCCGATTCCGAAAGCTGGCGCTAAGGCTGTGAGGACGAGTGTCCCGATGGCAGCCCATCCGAGGAGTACGAGAAGTGGCCGCGCGTTGTGAGCGCGGCTGGCGATGACACGTGCGCCCGCGGCCATCACGGCGATCAGGACCAGGACCGCCAGCGCTCGCGCACCAGCTCCGAGACTTTCACCGGTTGACCCGTAGTACAGCGAGACGAGCTGGTCCCGCACGGAGCCCGGCGTCACGGTCAAGTACCCGACTCCGGTCTTGGTGACATCGAGATCGTTCACGGACCGCACGAGCTGCGGTATCCATGGCAGCAGAGCCAGGGCGGGAAGCATTCCGAGGCCCAACGTCCGCCACCGACGACCCGGTCGCAGGAGAACCAAGCCGATCAGGAGCGGGATCAAGGTCAGAGCCGCGTTGTACTCCGAGTAGATCGCAGCGACGGCGCTCAGGCCGTAGACCCACCACCACTGCTCGGAGCGACCTTCGCCGAGGCGGATGGCAGCCCAAAAGCAGGCCAGGAGCCACAAATCCGCGAGCATGAAAGCCCGTCCAAAATTGGACTCGGCCACCGCATACGGGGAGATGGCTAGCCCTAGGGCTGCCAAGAGGGAGACACCGCGGCCGAGCGCCGGACGCACGACGGCATACAGGATCGGCACGAGCGCAATGCCGGCGATCAGTGACGGAACACGGATCCACCACTCTGAGCCGAGTGGCAGCGGAGTCAGCAGGAGGTAGTAGAGCGGCGGCGTGTTCTCGTAGATTGCGAGACGGCGTAGGAACTCGGATGTATTGGGCGCCGATCCGACCAGCCACGTGTAGCCCTCATCGGGCAGGAGGGGTTGGCCCATGCCAACTAGTCGAACGACGAGAGCGACAGCGAGCGCGAGAGTCAGAAGCGCTAGATCGATACGGTCGAAGGCTCCCGTTCCCGCGGATGGTGAAGAGCGACGGCGTCCCATCGGTGCACCGCGAGTAGCGGATCGGTGAGTCGACATCTCGGGCAACCCTTCCCGCCAACACGTCGTTCACCGAACGGTAGTACTCCACGCGCACGTGGTCCCACGGCGGCCGGCGAGGCCGGCGCTCACCACAACGTAACCAAGCCGAGGCGCGATGACGCCGAGCGTGCCGCTCGTGCATCGGAGGACCGCCACGACGGCGAGCTGAGACTGGATCGCAGCCTACCCAGGAGAGTTGCGCGCGCTCCGCTGCGACGACGTCGACCTGGTCGACCGGCGCCTGATCGTGCACCGAGCACTCAGCGATCGGATCGAGGGACCGGCCAGGAGCTGGCCGGACCAGCGAGTTCCTGCCAGCTGAACTGCTTTCATGCTCCCGGCTCCGCCCGTTGGAGCCCCGGTGATGGCAGGACTCGAACCTGCAACCCACGGCTTCGAAGGCCGCGGGGCGTCGCGCAAGCCCATTAAATACGCGCAGCCACTATGGCGGTTTACCCGTATTTGAGGTGGTTTTGGCCCCGAAGGTTGCCCGCTACGGTTGCCCGCTTGAACGGTTGCCCGATCGTTGCCCGCCGCCTCAGCGGGTTATACAGTGATGTTCATGGCGCTCCCTCATCCCACCTCCCGGCCGTTCGTCCGGCAAAGGGCGAGCGGGCCCTTCTGGTACGCGAAGTGGTCTCGGAACGGGACGCCCGTGATCCGCTCCCTGGGTCGCGCCTGGGTCGAGCCCGACGGCGCAGGCGGCTGGCGGCGCCGGCGAGGCCGGTCACCGGAGGGCACGCTGACCGAGGCGGAGGCCGGCGCGCGGATGCTCGAGCTCGTGCGGACGCACGACGCCGAGCAGGCGGCCTTGGAGGCAGAGGCCGAGGAACGCCGCCGGCGTGGCGTCACATTCCGCGAGCTCGCGCACGATTGGCTCGTCTACCTGGAGCGGGAGAAGGGAGCCAAGCCGTCGACGCTTCGCGACTACCGCTGGCTGCTGGCTGAGCCGGATGCGCCCCACAGCCGCGGTACCGGCCGGTCGCCGGGTCGCCTGATGCGGGCCTTCGGGGACCGCCCGGCCAAGTCGATCACCACCTGGGACGTGGCCGAGTACCTCCGCCAGCTCGATCGCGAGCATGCCAACCCGCGCACCGTCAACAAGCACCGCCAGGTGGTCAGCGCGATCTACGGCTATGGGATGCGAGAGGACACGCTCCGACTCGAGGTCAACCCCGCCGCCGGGACGAGCAAGCGCCGCGAGCCGCCTCCCGCCGCCCTCGACTTCTACGAGCCCGAGGAGATCGAGGCCATCGCCAGGGCCGCCGAACGCGGCGCCCACCGCGAGGTCTCGAGACTGGTTTACGACGACGATGAGCTCGCGGCCCGGGCATTGGAGAACCGGCAGGACGCCGAGCTCTACCGGATCGCCGCCTACACCGGTCTGCGGCTGGGCGAGCTGCTCGCCCTCCGCTGGGCCGACGTGAACCTATCGACCCGCCGGCTCGTGGTCCATCGCGCACTGAGCGACCGCACGGAGGGGCCGACGAAGTCCTGGCAGGCCCGGTTCCTTCCGATCGCAGACCCGACCGCCGCGGCGCTCGCGCGGCTCGCCGAGCGCGGCGAGTTCATCGGCGCCGACGACTACGTCTTCTGCTCCCGGCTAGGCCGTCCGCTGGACGGGTCGGCCCTTCGTCGTCGCTTCAAGCGTGCCGCCGCGGCCGCCGGCCTGCGCGTCCTCCGCTTCCACGCCCTGCGCCATGGGGCCGGATCGCTCGTCGCCCGCGAGGCGGATCCGCGATGGGTCCAGGGTTTCCTCGGCCACTCGAAGCTGACGACCACCGAGCGCTACCTGCACACCAAGGCACGCCCCGAGGACGTCGACCTCCTGAACCGTGCGTTCGTCAGCGACCTGGCAGCCCGGCCCGTTGTTAGGGTGACCCCGGACGCCGTTCGCGAGTGGGATCGCGTCGTGAACGAAACCGCCGTGCCCAACACGGACCCGAACCGCACCTCGCTTGCCGGCAGCGGTCGCCCCGCGACGCGTGAGGAGCTGATCGAGTTCGTCCGGGCGAACAACGAGCGCGTCGCACGCGAGCGCGCCCGGCGGTGAGCACGTCTCCGCCGCCGCTTGACCGGGCGACGCTCCTTGCCACCCTCGCTAGTCATGAAGTCCGCTTCGTCCTCGTCGGCGGGCTGGCGGCACAGGCCTACGGCGCCACCCGGGTCACCCAGGACGCCGACATCTGCCCGCAGTGGAGCAGCGAGAACCTTGCCCGCCTGGCCGCAGCGCTCACGGAGCTCGAGGCGCGTCTGAAGATCGGCGAGGGATCGATCGAGACGCTCGAGGTCGCGATCGACGCCCGCACGATCCGCGGCATCGAGATCGGCGCCCTGGCGGACCATCGCAGGAGACGTCGACGTCCTCCTCGGCATCCCGGCTCAGAGCAGGTTGGAGCTAGCACGCTACGAACAACTCGCCGTGAACGCGATCGAGCTCGACGTCGACGGCCTGCGGATGCTCGTCGCCTCTCTCGACGACATCATCCGCTCCAAGGAGATCGCAGGGCGCGACAAGGACCGTGCGGCGCTCGAGGAACTCCGCCTCCTCCGCGACGCTCGGCTCGGCGAGTAGCGCGCGAGCCGTAGCCAGGGCGGACATCTTCGGACGTCTAGGGACGTCTTGGGACGTCCGCATGCAGTGCGTAGAGTGTATGTGTCTGCTGTTGGGGTGGATGGGCGCACGGAAGCGGCTGGAAGGAAACCGATGCCGGATCTCGTTGCAAAGCCGCGGCGGGCGAAGCGCCAGTCAAGGTCGGGCCGTCAGGCCGTGCCGAAGGCAGCCCGAAGGGGCGCCCTTGACGGGCGCAAGGCCGGCGCGATCATGTCGACGAGTCCGGGATCTGAGCCCTCCTTACGTCTGGAAGCAGGCATCACATGCCTGAGCGATTCCGTAACGTACGCCCCAGCAAGTGCCGATGAAGGCTCCGTGGCTACGGCGGACAAAAGCACTGCGGAGCACGTTTACAAGATCACGCCGTGGGCGATTCGCGTCGGCGCGCCAATCGTCGTCCTTGTCCTTATCGCTGGTCTACGTCACGGGCATGACGCTGCGCTGATTCCGCTTCCAATCGTCTTCGCTGTGGTCTGGGTCTGGAGCTCAGAACGGTGCAGGATTGTGACCACGAGCGTCGGGCTCGAAAGCAGGATGAATCGCGCTAGGAATTGCTTCCAATATGCCTGGGGAGAGATTGACGGCTTCGAGCTCCTCGATAACCAGGCTCAGGTGGCGATTGCCGTGCGGCTGAAAGATGGTTCGCACCGGATGTTGCCTTCGACCCGCGCCTGGCGGTGGGACAAGTCGACGGTCCAACACATCCTGGACGGGCTCACCCATGATTGCGCGGCGGCTGTGGCGCGGACGCCCGGCGCAATCTGCTAGCCGTCCCGGCGGACCTGCTTGTTGTCGAGCGAAGTTCTTAGCTCGGCCGGCGCTCGGGGTAGCGCGGCAGTCCGTCATCCGGGATCGGTTCCCAGGTCGCCGCATAAGCGACGAATTGCCTGAACTCTGGACGGATGCCGGGGTCCCCATCGATTGCTCCAAGCCGTACGCCGGTCTTGGCGTGGTCGTCGGGGTCACGGGTGAAGATCGCCGAGCCGCACTCGCCGCAGAACCATTTCTCATGGCCGTCCCGGGGCTTCCAGGCTCTCAAAACAGACTCCCCACTCACGATCCGAAAGGAGCCGGGAACGACTGCGGCGTTCGCCGAAGCTGCGGCTCCCGTCCGCCGCTGGCAGCGGGTGCAGTGGCAGTAGCGCGCGCCGAACAACGGCTCCGTGATCTCAAAGCGCACAGCCCCACAGTTGCAACCACCGGTAAGCGGATCTGGCACGGTCGCGATCCTAAGGGATCGCACGGGGGTCCTCCACCATCGCCTGGCTGCACCTCCATGCGAGCGAGCCCACCCGGCCAGCGCAACACTAACTCAGCGAGCAGGACAGAGACTCGACGATCAAGCCCCTCCGTGTCGACAACGGGAACCGTCGAAGCGGTCGGTCACCTTCCGGAGTTAGCCAGATCGCTCACGACCGGGAGGATCACGAAAAAGAGCGCGAGCACCAACGCAAAGACGACCAGATACGCAATCATTCGATGGCGACTCATTCGTCGCGGAATCATCCCATCGCTGCGCCACGACTGAGGGCACAAGGTCCCCTTGCTCTCGAACCGGGAACTGACTGGACGCAGCACCAACCACGGTTCGGTTGCCGGGTCGAGGCTCTACGACGGGTCACGCTGCTCTCACACGACTTGATCGAGGAACCGGCTTACCTCTGCGCGGCTGTTGAGACGGATCCAGCGGCCGTCGGCTTGGGTGGCGTATTGCAAGCGCTGGGATGCGTGCCGCGTCCAAGCCCAGCGTAGGACGGAACGCTCGGGATCCCATGACACGGCATTGCGCAGCGACTCGCGGTTGTCGTTCCAAAGCCGCTGACGGAGGACGATGCGCCGAAGCGTTCGCAGACCGAGTTGGCGCATGACAGCGGGGCGCGGATAGTCAAGCCAGACGACGGTGTCAGCGCGAGCGCGGACAAGATCGCCGCCCTTGCTCCCATAGTTGCCGTCAGCGACCCAGCTGCCGTGGGCCGGACAGCAGCGGTCTAGCTCGCGACGCATCTCCTCGGCAGGGAGCGCTGCCCAACCGGGACCATGGTGGATAGCGTCAAGTTCGACGTGTGGGACGCCGAGCGCGACTGCAAGTCGACCCGCCAGCCACGTTTTGCCGGCCCCGCTGCTCCCGACCACGGCGACCCGCTGCATCGACAGCATGATCGCAACGACGGCAATCCGTGAGGTCTCGGTTTGTCGGGAGCAGGTCGTTCCGTCCCCGCCCACGAGCGACGGCGCCGTACGGTCCGCGGCTGTCCGTTCCGCGCGAGGTAAGCTCATGCCTTCGGCCTGCGAGGCGGGCCACGTCGATGGTCGGGCGCCGCCGCGAAGCGCGCCACGAGATGAGTCATCGGAAAGGGGCGTGTGCCCCGGCGCGTTGAGCGCCTCGAAGTCGCGGCCCCGGGATATCCGGCGGAGCCGCCGCTCTCGCCGCCACCGGTGCTGGGAGCACTTGATCGTCGCGCCACTCTGGGTCGCATACCAGGCGAACCTCGGAACGTTGCTGCGGACGTGTGACGCCGCCGGTGCGTGCATTGCGATACCCAACACTCAGCACTACCAAGAGGCTTTGGCAATCGGGGATTCCCGGCGGCTTCGGGAGCGCGTCTGCGTCCACTGGCTGGACACCGGAAAGGACCGCTGGGTGCGCCGGCAGCGCGAGCACGGCTGGCGAATCGCCGCGGTCGAACTCGCTGAGGGGGCGATCGCGCTGCCCCGCCTCGAGCCGGCGATGCAACCGACAGTTGTCCTGCTCGGACACGAACAGGAGGGCATTCCGGAGGAACAAGTCGTCCAGGCCGACGTATGCATCGAGATCCCGATGGTGGGGATCGGCTCGAGTCTCAACGTCGCGGTGGCAGGCAGCCTCGTCCTCTACCGACTGGCCGGCCTCATATGAAACGACGGGTTGACAGGATGACCGATGGTTGCCCGCGCATCCCGTGCCCAGTCGATCCCTCGGTAGGTGCCGGAAACACGCTGATTACCAGGCACTTCCTGAGCGCCCCCGGCAGGACTCGAACCTGCGACCCACGGCTTAGAAGGCCGTCGCTCTATCCAGCTGAGCTACGGGGGCGTTAGGTGGGGTGAGGTGGTCTCAGGCGAGGCTTGCCTCGAGGGTGACCTCGCCGACGCCGGCCAGCGCGCGACTGACGGGGCATCCCTTCTTGGCCTCCTCGGCCGCCGCGCGGAAGGCGTCCTCGTCGAGCCCGGGCACGCGACCGACCGTCTTCAGAGCGATGGAGGTGATCGTCGGGGTCCCGTCGACCATACGCAGCGTCACGGTCGCGTCGGTTCGGACGGAGTCGGCGGGGGTGCCCTCGTTGCCGAGCGCCGCGGACAGCGCCATCGAGAAGCAGGCGGCGTGCGCCGCTGCGATCAACTGCTCGGGGTTGGCCCCCGGGCCGTCTTCGAAGCGCGAGTTGAACGAGTAGTCGCCGCTCAGGCTGTCCCCGGCGGTGAACGTGCCCTTGCCTGACTTCAGATCACCTTGCCATTCGGCGACGCCCTTTGCTGGCATGTCTGCTCCTTTGTGAAGATCGCTGGCGGCCCTGGTTGATCCTAGGGCAACGACCGCGGCTATCCGCAGCCGCGTACCCGCGGAGAACGAATTTCCCGAGCCGGCGCCAGGAGTGAGAGAGTCGGTGCGACCCGGCGACGAGCGCCGGAATCGACGGAAGGAGTGGGCATGGCCGATCGAGTGCTGTTCATCGGCTGGACGAGCCCGGCGCGAGGAGCCGAGGAGCGTGCGCTTGAGTCATTCAACGACGCACTCGGCCTCCTCGGCCGCAAGCAGCAGGAGGGCCTCATCGAGGGGTTCGACGTTGGGCTGCTCGAGCCGAACGGGGACCTTGGCGGCTACATCATCGCGCGCGGCAGCGCCACGCAGATCAGCGCGCTGCGCAATGACGACGACTTCCTGCAAAGCACGATCAACGCCCAGCTGTCGGTGGACGGGATCCGCCACATCGAGGGTGTGACGAACGAGGGCATCGCGCACCAGATGGAGATGTACCAGCAGGCGCTCGCCCACGTTCCGCAGCACGCGTAGAGCGCCATCCGCGACGGGACGCCGGAGTGGGACCGGCGCCCCGGGCGGACTCCTCCATCGCGGACCATTCCTGGCCAAACTGATCGGGGTGCCCGGATTTGAACCGGGGACCTTTGCACCCCAAATGCAACGCGCTACCAGGCTGCGCCACACCCCGAACTGAGGAGCGAGTCTACTCCCAGCTCGCCTGCACGAGGTCCATCCAGGCCTGCAGTTTCGCCCGCAGAGCCGTGTCGTGAGTGCGCACGGTTAGGACGCCGTGCTGGCATCGCCACCGGCGTCCGGTGAGCTGGCCGCTGTTCGATTTTCGATAGACCCGCACGACGGCGGGGTCGATCCCCAGCAGCTCGCCCCAGAAGGCGCAAAGCTGCGGGAGCTCCTGGTCGGCGTGATAGCTCACGGCGTACTGGAGCGGTCGCGACGAAAGGCGGCGAAGCCAAGTCGTCGCAAGTGTCATTGCGCGGGGGTCGGAGTTGCAGACGGCAACTGAGTTCCGGCTTCGCTTGTACCCCTCAGCCATGTAAAGGACGACGAAGTCCCGGAACGTCGGCTCAGCGGAGAGCACTTGGAAGCACCGCACGCCCGCCGCATAGGCCTCCTCCCGCAGGAGCCTGTACTTGCGCTGCATCGCCAGGTTGCCGCGACGACTCCCTGCAGTACCGCGCCGCGGCTTTCCGAGCGGGATGTCCCTCACCCAGTAGTAGATCGTCCCGCGCGGGAGGGCGAAGCGCTCGGCGAGCTCATCGATCGTGATGTGCTGCTCGAGGCGGAGTGCGCGGGCGCGCTCTCGCAGATATTCCGGGTACGCCATATGTAGGGTCAGCGGGAGGCTTCGACGGCCGCACGGACGTTGCCGACTGGTCGTTTCTGCCTCCCGCTGCCGCATCGAACCGTGCGTGCGGTTCTCCCGCACACGGCTCTCCGACATCCT
>Ga0070739_10002357_pt1 | contig 25639 bp, 29 predicted proteins | sample Coa_R1_7_FD_66445 | JGI IMG/M metagenome (GOLD analysis project Ga0070739, IMG submission 66445) | Surface soil microbial communities from Centralia Pennsylvania, which are recovering from an underground coalmine fire - Coalmine... | ecosystem: Environmental > Terrestrial > Soil > Unclassified ...
CCGCGCTCGACCGGCCGCGAGTCCCTGCCGTAGCGGGCGGCGAGGACGCAGACGGCGATCACGGCGACCACGAACACGATCAGGGTCATGCGCCAAGCGTGCCTGTGCAGGGACTATTAGCGCAAGTCGGGCTATCGTTCGTTTTGATCATGGAACGTGATGAAGAGCGGATACGCGCCTGGCACGGGGTCGAGGTCCGTCATCTCGCCGCGCTGCAGGCGGTCGCGGCGGAGCGGTCGTTCGGCCGCGCGGCACTGCGCCTCGGCTATACGCAGTCGGCCGTCAGCCAGCAGGTCGCGACGCTGGAGCGCCTCGTCGGCGAACGCCTGGTCGAGCGGCCGGGCGGCCCGCGGCCGGTGGCGCTCACCGAGGCGGGTCATCTGCTCCTGCGGCACGCCGACTCGATCGTCGCCCGCCTGCAGGCGGCGCAGGCCGACCTGCAGGCGCTGAGCGCGGGCGAGGCGGGTGCCGTTCGCGTCGGTGCGTTTCAGTCGGTCGGCGCCCGCGTGCTGCCGGAGATCATGCGCCGGTTCCGCGCACGGCTGCCCGCGGTCGAGGTGATGCTCGAGGAGCTCGACGACGAGGAGATGCCGCAGGCGATCGAGCGCGGCGACGTCGACGTGGGCTTCGTGCTCGAGCCGGTCGGCGACGCGCCGCTCGATGCGGTCGAGGTGCTCCGCGACGGCTACGTCCTCGTCGTCCAAGCGGGCTCGCCCCTCGCGCTCGGCGACCGCCCGCCGTCGCTCGCCGAGATCGCCGCGGAGCCGCTGGTCGGCTTCCGGCGCTCCCGGTCGATGGAGCCGGTCGACGCCGCGTTCCACGCCGCGGGCATCGAACCGCGGTTCACCTTTCGCTCGAACGACAACGGCACCGTGCAGGGCCTCGTCGCCGCGGGTCTCGCGCTCGGCATCCTCCCGCGCCTGACGATCGACGAAAGCGACCCGCGCATCGAGGTCGTGGAGCTGGGCGAGACAATCGCGCCGCGCCTGATCGCGATCGCACGGCACCGCGACCGGTACCTCGCACCCGCCGGGCGCGCGTTCGTCGAGACAGCGGTGGCGGTCGCTACTCGACGGTAACGGTCTTCGCGAGGTTGCGCGGCTGGTCGACGTTGAGGCCGCGCAGGCGCGCGATTCGATATGCGAGCAGCTGCAGCGGCAGCACGGCGAGCGCCGCCTGCAGGAAGGCGGGCGAGGTCGGCACGTAGATCACGTCGTCGGCGTGGTGCTGGATGTCTTCGTTGCCGTCGGTCGCGATCGCGATCACATGCGCGCCGCGCGCACGCGTCTCCTGGATGTTGGAGACGATCTTGTCGTACGTGTGGATGCGCGTGGCGATGACGACCACCGGCGTTCCCTCGTCGAGCAGCGCGATCGGGCCGTGCTTCATCTCGCCGGCCGAGTACGCCTCGGTAGGGATGTACGAGATCTCCTTCAGCTTCAGCGCTCCCTCGAGCGCGACCGGTAGACCGATGTGCCGGCCGAGGTAGAGGAAGAAGGGCTCGCGGTGGAAGCGCTGCGCGATCTCCTCGATCGGGTGGTCGCCCTCGAGGAAGCGGCGCATCTTCTCGGGCAGGTCGTAGAGCTCGTCGAGGATGAACTCCATCTCCGGTGCCGGCAAGGTCTTGCGGCATTGCGCCAGCTTCAACCCGACGAGGAAGAGCAGCGCGACCTGCGCGGTGAACGTCTTCGACGCCGCGACGCCGACCTCGAGCCCGGTGCGGGTGTAGAGCACGGAGTCGACCTCGCGTGTGATCTGCGAGCCCATCGAGTTCGTGATCGCGACGGTGCGCGCGCCCTTCTGGCGCGCCAGCTTCATCGCCTGGATCGTGTCGCGGGACTCGCCCGACTGGGAGATCCCGATCACGAGCGTTCCCGGGTCGACCACAGGGTTGCGGTAGATCCACTCGCTCGCCACGTCGGGCTCGACGGGCACGCGCGCCCACTCCTCGATCGCGTAGCGACCGACGACACCGGCGTGATACGAGGTGCCGCAGGCGACGATCACGATGCGACGCAGGTCGCGCAGCTCGTCCTCCGTCATCCCCAGCCCTTCGAGCACGAGATGCCCGTGGCGCACGCGGTCGCCGATCGTCTCGGCGACGCCTTCCGGCTGCTCGTAGATCTCCTTCAGCATGAAGGTCTCGTAACCGGAGCGCTCGGCGGCAGCGTCGTCCCAGTCGACCTCTTCCACCTCGAGCTCCACCGGCTCGCCGGTCGCAGCGGCCACGATGCGCACGTCGTCCGGGGTGATCGAGACGACGTCGCCGTCGCCGGGATACTGCACGCGTCGCGTCTCGGCGAGGAACGCGGCGAGGTTCGACGCGAGGAAGTTCTCGCCCACGCCGAGCCCGACGACCATCGGCGTCTGATGGCGCACGCCGACGAGCTCGTCCGGATGGTCGCGGTGCGTGACCACGAACGTGAAGTGCCCCTCGAGCTGGGCGTAGACGGTGCGCACCGCGGCGACGAGGTCACCTTGGTACGCCTCTTCGAGCAGATGCGCGACGACCTCGGCGTCGGTCTCCGACGAGAACGAATGTCCGCGCGCCGCGAGCTCGTCGCGAAGCTCGCGGTAGTTCTCGACGATCCCGTTCAGCACGATCGCGAGGGCGCGCTCGTCGCAGGCGGTGAGCGGGTGGGCGTTCTCCTCGGTCACGGCGCCGTGCGTCGCCCAGCGCGTGTGGCCCACGCCCGTCGTCGCGGAGGATCCGTTCGGGCCTGCAGCGGTTCGCAGGTTCTGCAGGTTGCCGACCGCGCGTACGCAGTCGAGGCCGTCGGCCTCGAGCAGCGCGATGCCGGCAGAGTCGTAGCCGCGGTACTCGAGCCGCGCGAGGCCCGCAAGGAGCAGCGGCTTCGACACGCGTCCCCCGACGTATCCGATGATCCCGCACATCCTGCGACCTCCCTCGGAAACGCAAAAGCCCGGCTGAAGGGCCCGTCCCTCCTTCGGGGCGGTCAGCCGAGCTCTCGTCGAACGAGCGCCGCGATGCTAGCACAGGCTTCCGCGGCAACCTTGGGGTCCTCCGCCTCCGCGAGGACGCGGATCAGCGGTTCGGTGCCCGACGGGCGCACGAGCACGCGCCCCTGCCCGTCCCACTCCGCGTTCAGCCGCTCGACCTCGCTGCGAACCGCGTCGCTCAGCTCCTTGCTCGCGACCGGCACGTTCTCCTTGGCCTGCGGCCAGCGCGGCATCACAGCCGCGACCTCGCTGAGCTTGCGACCGGCGAGCGCGCCGCAGAGGAGAAGACCGGCGGCGAGCCCGTCGCCGGTGACGTGGTCGCGCAGGAAGATGATGTGGCCCGACTGCTCGCCGCCGAGGACCCCGCCTTCTCGCTGCAACGCCTCGAGCACGTAGCGATCGCCGACATCGGTCGTGTGGACGCGGATTCCGTGCTCGCGCATGAGCGCGTGGAAGCCGAGATTCGTCATCACCGTCACGGCGACCTGGTCGACACCCTGGTCGAGCGCGAGGATCGCGACGATCTGGTCGCCGTCGACCACTTCGCCGCGCTCGTCGACCGCGAGCATGCGGTCACCGTCACCGTCGAACGCGATGCCGGCGTCGAAGCCGCCTTCGCGCACGGTTCGCTGGAGCAAGGCGAGATCGGTCGCGCCGCAGCCGACGTTGATGTTGTTGCCGTCGGGCCGGTCGCCGATCGCCGTCACCGTGGCGCCGCACTGCGCGAACGCCTGCGGCGCCAGCCCCGAGTACGCGCCGTTCGCGCAGTCCACCGCGATCCGCAGCCCGCTCAGGTCTCGGCCGAAGCGCTCGAGGACGTGCTCGAGATAGGAGTCGGTCGCGATCTCGACGTGCTCGATGCGGCCCTGGTCGACCGCGGGTGCCGCCGCGAGGAGCTCCTCGATCTGCTCCTCGTGCTCGTCCGACAGCTTGTGCCCGTGCGAGTCGAAGAACTTGACGCCGTTGTACTCGGGCGGGTTGTGCGACGCCGAGATGACGACGCCGAGATCGAGCGCGAGCAGCGCGACGGCCGGCGTCGGCAGCACGCCGCCGAGCAGGCAGTCGCCGCCGGCGGAGACGACGCCGCGCGCGAACGCCTCCTCGAGCTCGACGCCCGACGCACGCGTGTCGCGGCCGACGAACACCTTGCTCGCGCCCGTCCAGAGTGCCGCCGCGCGCCCCAGCCGCTCGACGAGCTCCGACGTGAGCAGGTCGCCGACGATCCCGCGGACACCGTCGGTGCCGAAGTACCTCCGCGCCATGCGGAGGGTTCTACCGCTTGCTGAACTGCGGCGCCTTGCGTGCCTTGTGCAGGCCGGCCTTCTTGCGCTCGACCTCGCGCGCGTCGCGCGTGAGGAAGCCCGCCCGCTTGAGCGGCACCCGGAGCTCGGGATTCACCTCGACGAGCGCTCGGGCGATGCCGTGCCTGATCGCGCCCGCCTGACCGGACGGGCCGCCGCCGTGGACGCGCACGCGCAGGTCGTACTGGCCCTCGAGCTCGGTCGTCTTCAGCGGCGCCAGCGCGACGACGCGGTGCACGAGACGTGGAAAGTACTGCTCGATCGTCCGGCCGTTGATCCAGGTCGCGCCGTCGCCGGGCCGCAGGATCACGCGCGCGACGGACGTCTTGCGCTTGCCGGTGCCGAGGTACTGCGCGGGCGTCGACACGCGTTACGCCGCCTTCCCGCCGTCGAACGGCTTCGGCGACTGCGCCGCGTGCGGATGCTCGGGGCCGGCGTAGATCTTCAGCTTCGTCAGCTGCGCGCGTCCGAGCCGGTTGCGCGGCAGCATCCCCTTCACGGCCTTGCGCAGGACCTCCGCCGGCTGCCGGTCGAGCTGCTCGCGCAGCGACCGCGAGCGCAGCCCGCCCGGGTAACCCGAGTGGCGGTAGTAGCGCTTCTCGTCGAGCTTCTTGCCGGTCACGCGCACCTTCTCGGCGTTGACGACGACGACGAAGTCGCCGGTGTCGACGTGCGGCGTGTACTGCGGCTTGCCCTTGCCGCGCAGGCGGTCGGCGACCTGCGTCGCCAGCCGTCCGAGCGTCTGCCCGTCGGCGTCGACGAGGTACCAGTCGCGCTCGATCTCGCCCGGTTTCGCGGAATAGGTCTTCATGCGGAGAAAGGGCGGACGAGCGGTCCGCCGGCGGCGAACTGTAGCAGCCCCCGGCGAAAATCCGCGGCGCCGCCCCGGCTCGGATGGGGGATGTACGGCGCTCCCAGCGCAGCCTCGGCGATCCTGCCGACCGCGACGACACGCCTTTCCCGCGCCAGCTCGCGCGCGAAGACCACGCCGTCTGCGACCTCGCGCGCGGTCGGGCGCCGGTTCGAGGTCGCCGTGCCCGGATGCGTCGGCACGACGTTCCACAGCAGCACCTGCTCGGCGAGGCCGAGCTCGAGGAGCACGCGTCGGACGACCGTCGCAGTTGCCTCCGCCGGGCCCGTGCCCGTCACCTGCCGCTCGGAGGTGAACGGGATCCCGGAGATGCGCGCGCCGCGATAGCCGGGCGCCTCGCCGACGAGGAGCAGCGGCGCCTCGGCGCGCGCGTCGAGGTACGCCGCCAGCCGCTCACGCCGGAGCGCGGCGCCGGGCCCGACCCGATAGAAGTTGCACGTGGAGCCGATGCGGACGGCGACGAGCCTGTCGATGAACGAGCGCATCCAGATCCGGACTCTGACGGACGGCGGCCAGCAGCCGCTCGACGTCGCCCAGCTCGTCGCGGAGTTCGTCGACGGCGCGGCGCGCTCTCTCGACCTCGCGCACTACGACTTCCACCTCGGGCCCGACACCGCGGTGGTCGTCGGCGACGCGATTCGCCGCGCCGCGGCGCGCGGCGTCCAGATCCGGTTCGCGTACAACGTCGACCACGCGAACCCGATTCCGGTGCCGCCTCCGCCGGAGCCGGACGTCGCGCTGATCGCGACGCTGCCCGTCGAGGGAAAGGCGATCGCGGGCATCCCCGACCTGATGCACCACAAGTACGTGGTGCGTGACGGCGACACCGTCTGGACCGGCTCGATGAACTGGACCGACGATTCCTGGTCACGGCAGGAGAACGTCGTCGCGGTCGTGCGCTCGCCGGCGCTCGCGAAGGCCTACGAGCTCGACTTCGATCAGCTGTGGATGACGGAGGACGTGGCGAAGAGCGGCTTCGTCGACCCGCGCTGGGACGACGGCGTGCGCGCCTGGTTCACGCCCGGCCACGGCGAAGACGTGTCGGCGCGCATCGCGAAGATGATCCGGCGTGCACGGCACCGCGTTCGCATCTGCTCGCCGGTGATCACGACGGGGCCGGTGCTGGGAACGCTCGCACAGGTGATCTCCGACGGGTCGGTCGATCTGGCGGGCTGCGTGGACGCGACGCAGATCCGGGAGGTCGTGCACCAGTGGGAGGAGAACAGCAACGTCTCCTGGAAGCTGCCGCTGCTCCGCCACGTCATGGCCGGGCCGTTCACCGGCAAGATCTCGACACCCTACGGCGACGGCACGGTGCACGACTTCATGCACGCGAAGGTGACCGTCTGCGACGACACGGTCTTCGTCGGCTCCTTCAACCTGTCGCGCAGCGGCGAGCGCAACGCCGAGAACGTGCTCGAGATCGCCGATGCGGCGATCGCCGACGAGCTCGCCGCGTTCGTCGACGCGGTGCGCGCGCGGTACGCACCCGTCGAGCTTCCGCCGGAGCACGCATCGGCCTGAGCCGATCCGGGCCGGGCGGCTACCAGCGCTCCCAGTGGACGAGGTCGGCGAGCGGCCGCCGGCGCTCGCGCAGCCTCGAGCCCTGGTCGGGGGCGTCGCCGGCCTTGCCGATCAGCGCGACCCCGATCGGCACCACCTCTTCGGGAAGGCCGAGCATCTCGCCGAGGATCCGCTTCTGGTCGGGATGGCCGACGAACGCACTCGCAAGGCCCTCGTCGATCGCCGCGAGCAGCACGAGCATCATCAGCGCGCCGGCGTCGACGAACCAGTACGGCACCGGCCAGGTCACCTCGACGCCGCCCGTCGCGGCGAGCTTGTCCGGCTCGTTGTAGCGCGCATGGTAGAGCGCCTCGTTCGCGCAGATGACGAGGTGGGCCGGCGCTTCCGCCACGAAGCCGTCGGGTTGCTCGAAGCGCGCGGCGATCTGCCGGCGCAGGTCGGCGTCGGTGACGACGACGATGCTCATGCCCTGCGTGAAGCCGCCGGACGGCGCGTGGCGGATCGTCGCGGCCACTCGCTCGAGCTGCTCGCGCGGCAGCGATTCCGGCACGAACGAGCGGTGCATCCGCCGGCGTGCGAGTATCTCTCGGAGCTCCACGGTCGCAACCTATAAGGTCGCGTCCGTGCGCTTCGAGGGGAAGACGGCGCTCGTCACCGGCGCAGCGCGCGGGATCGGCGCCGCGACCGCGCAGCGTCTCGCCTCGGAAGGCGCGAGCGTCGTCGTCGCCGACTACGACGAGGCGGGAGCCGAGGCGACCGCGCAGGCGATCGGCGGTCGTGCCGTCCGCTGCGACGTCACGTCGCGCGCGGACGTCGAGGCGGCCGTCGCGGCCGCGCTCGAGATCGGCGGCTCGCTCGACATCCTGGTCACCTGCGCCGGGATCATCCGCGACAACCTGCTCTTCAAGATGAGCGACGACGACTGGAGCGCGGTGATCGACACGCACCTCAAGGGCACGTTCCACGCTGTCCGCGCAGCGCAGGCGCCGATGGTCGAGCGGCGGAGCGGCAAGATGGTGCTCATCTCGTCGACCTCGGCGCTCGGGAACCGCGGCCAGACGAACTACTCGGCCGCGAAGGCGGGGCTGCAGGGCATGACGAAGACGCTCGCGATCGAGCTGGGCCCGTTCGGAGTGAATGTCAACTGCGTCGCGCCGGGCTTCGTCGTATCGGACATGACGCGGCTGACCGCCGAGCGCATCGGCGTGCCGTTCGACCAGTTCGTGGAGGCGGCATCGAAGGAGACGCCGCTGCGTCGCGTCGGCCAGCCCGAGGACGTCGCGGGGGCGATCGCGTACCTGTGCTCCGACGACGCAAGCTACGTGTCGGGCCAGGTGCTGTACGTGCGCGGCGGCCCTTGACGCCGACCAGGTGGTCGTCGGTCACGCGAACCGCTCTCCCTCGTCTCGCCGGTAGACGGCGACGGCGGCGACACCGAAGACGGCGGCCCACGCGCCGAGCAGCACGACCGAGACGGCTTGGAAGCCGCTCGCACCCACGGACGCCCAGAGGAGCCGCGCCCACGCGTGCGTCGGCACGAGGTCGAGGGCTCTCGCGCCGGCGACGGCGTGTGCCGGTCCCGCCCACAAGCCCCCTGCGTAGGAGAGCGGCAGGTAGAGCAGGTTCGCCAGCGGCAGCGCCGCGCGAGGGCGGACAGCGTAGCCGATCGTGATCCCGAGCAGCCCGAACGGGACGCCGCCGAGCAACAGCGCTGCGGCGAGCGCGAGCCAGCGGACAAGCGGCAGTCCGACCGGGGTCGTGGCGGCGGCGACGGCCACCACCCCGCCCGCCGCGGCCGTGCCGAAGAGGAGGGCCGAGCAGACGCGGGCGCCGATGCGCACGCGCGGTCGGAGCGGCAGGGTGCGCACGAATACCTCCCAGCCCGATGCTCGCTCGTTCGCGATCCCGACGCCGAACTGGAAGAAGACGACTCCGAGGATGGCGACAGCCGCGAACCCGGCCATGCGCGCGTCGGCCGGCTGTGCGTACGCGTGCCTGAAGACGAGGAACAGCGTCGCCGGAAAGAGCAGCGCCGACAGGCTGAAGGACGGGTAGCGCAGCAGCTCGAGCGCCGCCGCACGGACGTGGACAGCCATCAGCCTCACTGGAGCGCCATTCCGTCTTGCGCGGCTGCGAGTTTGCGGCCGTTCCTTCGGTGACCGCCGGGAGACGGCCAGCAAGCCGAGCCGCCTGACGGCCAGCATGAGTACCGCCGCTCCCGGCGGGCCGAGGGTCCAAGACCGGCCTTAGGCTCAAGCCCCGTAGAGGGCCAATCAGTGAGGATCCGGCCCCGACCCTCGACACCGCGGGAGCAGACAGTGTCGCGCAACGGGAGGAGGGTTCGATGTCTTTCTTTGTCGGGATCGACTGGGCCGCGCGTAGTCACGAGCTCTGCGTCCTTGATGAGGCGGGGACGACGGTCGAGCGGCTCGGCTTTCCCCACAGCGAGCAGGGGCTGGCCACCGCGCTTGCTCGCCTGGCAAAGGTCGCGGAGCCGCACGAGCTGCCAGTCGCGATCGAACGACCGAGCGGCCTGCTGGTCGAGCGCCTGCTCGCCGCCGGCCACCCGGTAGTGCCGGTGCACCCGAACGCATTCAAGGCGGCAAGGCCGCGCTGGGGTGCTGCCGGCGCCAAGTCCGATCCCGGCGATGCCTTCTGCCTCGCCGACTACCTGCGCACCGACGGCCACCGCTTGCGCCGGCTGCGGCAGATCGACGCGCGCACGCGCGAGCTGCAGACACTCTCCCGGATGCGCGACGACCACATCGAGGCCAAGACCGCCGCGACCAATCAGCTCGCCGCCCTGCTCGAGACACACTGGCCGGGCGGCAAAGCGATCTTCGCGCGGCTCGACTCGACGATCGCGCTCGACTTCCTCGAGCGCTACCCGACGCCGCAGAGCGCCGCCCGGCTCGGCGCGGCACGACTGGCCGCCTTCCTGCGCCGCTCCAGCTACTGCGGCCGCCGCTCGCCAGCCGAACTGCTCGAGCGCCTGCGGCAAGCACCCAAGCCGACGCTTGCTCTCGACCAGGAGATCGTTGCCGAGCTCGTCCGCGCCCAAGTGCGGCTGCTGCGCACGCTCATCGCGACGATCGCCGACCTCGACCGCGCGCTCGGAGCCGGACTGCTCGCCCACCAAAAGGCGCAGACGCTCGCTCCGCTGCCGCGGATCGGGGAGATCAACCTCGCCCAGATCGTTGCCGAACTCGGTCCCGTCCTCGATCGAGCAGAGAGCGTCGAGCACGCCGCCGCCGAAATCGGCGCCGCTCCCGTCACCAAAGCCTCCGGCGAACACCGCGCCGTCTGCTTCCGCTACGCCTGCAACACCCGCGCTCGCAAAGCACTTGCCACCTTCGCCGACAACTCCCGCCACAGCTGCCCCTGGGCGGCCGACGTCTACCAGCGCGCACGCGCCCGCGGTTGCCGCCACCCGCACGCTATCCGCGTGCTCATGCGTGCCTGGCTGCGCGTGATCTGGGCCTGCTGGCACTCGAACAGCCCCCATCAGCCGACCCGCCACGGCGCCGTCAAACGCCTCAACTTCAAAGGAGGGTTGACTTAGGCCACTCATGTCTCTCCGTTCTCGACGAGCTCGAGGAACGCCTCCTCGAGGCTGGCGGGAGAGACCTCGAGCTCGTCGAGGCGGACGCCTGCTCCACCCAGCTCGGCGAGCAGCGCCGGCACGTCGCGCGTGTGCAGGTCGACAGCGTCGCCGTCGCGCTCGACACGGATCGCGGCCGCCAGCGGCGGCAGGGCCGTTGCCCGCACCCGCACGCGCGAGATCCCGGTGCGCCGCCGCAGCTCGGCGGCCGTGCCGCGGGCGACGATCGCGCCTCGGTCGATCACGGCGACGCGCGTCGCGAGCGCTTCGGCCTCCTCGAGATGGTGGGTCGTCAGGAAGACCGATCCACCCCCTGCGGCGTGCGCGCGAATCACCTCCCAGAGGTCGCGACGGGACTCCACGTCGAGCCCCGCGGTCGGCTCGTCGAGGAAGACCGCCTGCGCGCGGCCCGCGAACGCGAGGGCCGCCGCCAGCCTGCGGCGTTCACCGCCCGAAAGGCCGCCGGCCTGACGGTGGGCGACCGAGACGAGCCCGAAGCGGTCCAGCAGGTCCGCGACCGGCAGCGGCCGTGGGAAGTGGGCAGCGACCAGCGCGGCGAGCTCCGCGACGCGGAGCGTCGGCGGGAACGACGGCTCCTGCAGCGCGACCCCGACCCGGAGTCGGGTCGCCGGCTCGCGCGGGTCGGCCCCGAAGAGACGGACGGTGCCTGCATCCGGCCGGCGCAGGCCGAGGAGAAGGCTGACCAGCGTCGTCTTACCGGCGCCGTTCGGCCCGAGCAGCGCGAGCACCTCCCCCGCTTCGAGCCGCAGGTCGACCTTCGCCACCGCCAGACGGTCGCCGTATCGCTTCTCGACGCGCACCGCCTCGGCCGGGGGTGCTCCCCCGGGTGCCGGCGCCGACCGGCCCGGCGCCCGGCCGCCTGCGAGAACGGCGACGGCCGGTGCGACCGACCGCGGCAGGGGCCCCGCCCGGACGCCGCTCGCCGCGGCCGCGATCGCGCCGTTGTAGACCGCGTGCGCGAGGATGGCGGCGGCGAGGCTGCCCGTCGAGAGGTAGACGCCGCCGAAGACGCCTCCCGTCGCGAGGTGGACGAGCCGGGCCCGGCCCCGCACGTCGCCGTGTGCGAGCGAGAAGAGACAGCTCGTCAGCGCAACCGCGCCGAGAGACGTGAGGAATGGGACGAGCAGCGCGAGGACATAGCCGCGCCACGCGATCTCCTCGATCGCCGCCTTCGCACCGATCGCGGCGGCGCGGCACAGCACCGGCCACGCGCGGACGCGCAGCGGCGGCCGCGGCCAGCGGCCGGCAAGGACGCGGAAGAGCAGGAGGCCGGCGGCGGCGCCGGCGCCGAGCGCGGCTGCGGTCGGCGCGGTCGACCCATGCGCCGGCGGCAGGCCGACCGTCGCGAGCGCGGTCGCGAGAAGCAGCGCGAGCAGCACCTGCTGCTGGAGCCCGCGCGCGGTCATCGCTCCCCCTCCGTGTCGCGGCCGACGGAGAGCACGTAGACGAGCGACTCGTCGACGCCGTCCACGCCGAGGAGCTGCTCGACGCGGGCGTCGTACACGCCTCCGACCGGCACGGCCGCCAGCCGCAGCGCGGCCGCCGCGAGCAGCAGGTTCTGGCCGACGTGGCCGGCTTCGAGCAACGCGAAGCGGTAGCCGCGCAGCGCGTACTTGAAGCGGGTGCGCCAGAACATCGCGGTCACCAGCACGACCGCGCCCGCCGGCTCGAGCAGCTCGGGGTACGCGCTCAGATTCCCCGACTCGAGCGGCGCGCGCGGCGGCAATCGCTCGAGCACGTGCCGCAGGGGGTCGTAGTGCCAGAGACCGCGGTCGAGCTCCTCGACGCGCTGCGCGAGCACGTACAGCTCGAGCGGGTACAGGGCGCCACCGCTCGGCACCGCACGGAGCGGCTGGCCGTAACGACCGTCCGGCAGCGCGGAGCGGTGCGTGACGCCATAGCCGGCGTGCAGCAGCGTCGCGAGGTCGGCGAGCGCGAGCTCCGTCGCGGCGAAGCTCCGGCCGGACCGCCTGGCGCGGATCGCGTCGGCGAGAGGGACGTGCGGCAGGGCAGGAGCCGGCAGGGCGAGGGCTGGCCGGTTCGCGTGCCGCTTCACGGCGCGAACGGCGCTCTGCTGGAGCTGAGGCGTCGTCTCAAGCAGGCGCACGCCGGCGGTGTCGCGCGCGGCGCAGCTCGGGTAGATCTTCGACGCTTCGTGGTACGCCTCCGCGGGATCGTCGAGCCGAGGCCCGGCCGGGGAGCCGTAGACCCAGTGCTTGAGAGCGGCCGTCTGCAGCCTGGGAAGCGCCTGCTCGCGGGATGTCGTCTCGATCGCCGTCACGGAAACGGGTGCGGGTGGGGATTCAGGTCCTCGAGCGCGAGCGGGCGATCGAGGAGCCCGCGCTCGTAGGCGGCGCGGTAGAGGCGGGAGCCGCCGAGGAAGCGCGCACTGTCGACCACGTCGAGCTGGCAGAGCTCCGGACAGACGACGCGCGCCACGAACAGGCCTGCCTCGCGCACGTCGCGAGCGGTCACGTCGACGGCGAACGCCGACACGCCGCGTTCGCGCAGGCGGCGGACGACCTCCTCGATCTGCGCGCGCACGTCGTCGCCGGGCAGCGGCGGCACGGCGGTGGTCGGCCGTCGCTCCCGCGAGGCGTCGAGGAACGCGGCGAGCCGGGCCCGCTCCTCGACGCCGTAGTGGAAGATGTGGTCGTCGAAGGTCCGGATCTCCGACTGCTGCTCGAGCAGCTCGGGGCGCTCGTACAGCGCGTCGCGGACGTGCGTGTGGACTGCGAAGGCCTCCGCGAGCGCCTTCCGCCACGCGACCTCGACGGTCGCGCCGCAGCCGGCGCCGACGCCGAGCGGGCTCAGCTCGCCGGGTGCGCCGTGCACGACGCCGAGCGCCGTCGGGATGCCGAAGAAGACGCTGAGATCGACGGCGGTGTAGCGAAGCGCGGTCGGCGCGAAGTACCGGTCGTCGAGGGAAGCGAGGTGCGGGTCGCCGCGCCAGTCCAGCAGCGGCAGCGAGAGACGGTTTCGCCAGACGAGCATGAACGCGTCGCGCTCGACCTGCTCGAACAGCCCCGCGAGAACCGCTTCCTCGAGCGTCGGTGCGCAGGCGACGCCGCTCGAGGTCGCGTAGCCGACCAGCTCCTCGTCCGAGCCGGGCGCGAGCAGCGGCAGGTAGACGAGCTGCGCCGGGAGCCAGGCTTCGACTCCGTCCGGCAGCGCGAAGCCGCGCGTCCAGCGGACCCGGCTCGCACCGGTGAAGGGACGGAAGGGGAAGCCGTCGGCCTCGTACTGGGCGCGGTGGAACAGTGCGAAGGACGAAGGCGGCACCGCGGACGGTCCGAGCTCCGCGGCGGAGGCCAGACGGCATGCCTCCGTGGGGAGGTGCGCGGCGGAGTAGCGCTCGATCGACTCACCGAGGGCCGCCGCCCGGGCCGCCTCGGGAACCCAGTGGCTGCCGCCGCTCGTTCCACTCGGACGCGGTCCGCCGAGAGCGACCGGGTCGGCGGCGACGGCGCCGTAGCTGACGAGCCGCGCTTCGTCGGGGCCGCGCGCGAACTCGACCAGCGCAGTCACGATGCCGGTGTAGGGCGAGACGAACGTCTCGAGGACGGCCAGGCTGTGCGCGAGCGGCGTCGGGTGGAGCGGACGAAGCGCGACCCTGCTCATCGTCCCGAGGCCGTTCACAGCGCCGCCGCCGCGACGGGCGCACGCGTCTCCTTGTACCAGGGCAGCGGCGGCGCGACGTCTCTCCCGGCGGCGCACGCGGGGCATCGCGGGACGCGGTAGACGCGATGCTCCGTGACGACGGCGCCGCCGCGTTCGTACGCGCGGAGCACGCCCGGCAGGCGCTGGTCGCGGTGGACGAGCCAGCGTAGGACGAGCGAGGCCGCAATGGCCGCGGCGGCGGCCACGAGCGCGGGGCCGGCCGCTGCGGCGACGGGCGCCGCCTCGACGACGCCGAACTCCTCGGCGTAGCCGCTCGTCGAGCGGCGACGGAGCCGGTAGCACTCGAAGCAGCACGTCTCGCCCGGCACGAAGAGCGGGCCGATCGCGACGAAGCGGCCGTCGAACGGCAGCACCTGGAACCAGACCTGGCCGTGGGCGAGCGCGTGCCGGTTCCATGCCTCGACCGCCGGCACCTCGTTCCGCGCCGGCGCGGCGAGGACGATGTCCGGCGCGACCTCGGGCCCGCCGGTCCAGCCCGCACGCCGCGTGCGCGAGACTCCGGATTCCCGCAGCAGGCGCACGAGCTCCGGAGCCGCGGAACCTGAGCCGATGACGTCGACGCGGGCATCCGCGAGGGCGTCGCGCACCGACGAGACGGTGGTCGCCGCGTCGAACGACGCGAGGAGCTCCGCCGTCTCGAGCACGCCGGGCGAGTCGGTCGAGCGCTCGCGCGGACCGTCGAGCAGCAGGTTCCGCTCGGCGAGCAGCCCGAGCGTCCGCTCGACGGCCGACGCCGTCGGCGTGTCCAGCTCGCCCACGATCTCCTGCACGGTCCGTGTTCCGTCGAGGAGCGGCAGGAGCGAGGGCAGGAGCTTCGTCGCCGCCCGGCCTTCGAACACGAGCGCCGCCTGCCCGTACTCGAGCACGAGCGCGTCCTGCGTCTGGGCTACGCGGAACCAGGGCTTCAGTTGCGGGCGCGCAGGCACGCTCGACCGTGCCTCGTCTGGGCTCGAGGGTTGCATCCTTCTCCTTCGGGTCGGCGGGGACGGCGGGAGGCCGTCCCCGCCCGGGGACCGGCTAGGCGCAGATGTGGAACGAGCAGCAGAGGCTCGAGGAGGCGGTACAGGAGCTGCTGCTGCCCCCGCCACCGCCCGTCTCGGTCGTGTCGGCGAAGAGGGCGTTGCCGAAGCCCTTCTCCGTCACCGTCAGGTCGAGCAGGTCGTCGCTGGGGTCGTGGGTCATCGTTCACCTCCGGGTTCGTCAGCTTCTCCGGCGACCGTAGCTCCGCGACAGCGCAGCCGACAGTTGTCCTTTGGGACGATTGTGTGACTTCTTCGCGGCGCGCTCCGACCGTCGACGGTCAACGCCCGCCGAGCCGTCAGCCCCGGAGCTCGCCGCCCGTGGCGTCGAAGGCGCGGTAGGCGTAGGTGAGGCACGACGACGAGGCGAGCTCCTCCCGCAACAACGTGAAGAGCATGGAATCGCGCCGCCCGCCGCCCTCGTCCTTCGGCTCGAGCCGGCCGCGCAGCGTCGCCTCGTGCCTGAATCCCAGCTTGCGCGGAATCCCGGCGCTGCGCGCGTTCTCCGGATCCACCTGCACGTCGACACGCGCGGCGTCGCACAGCTCGAACGCCACGCGCGTGAGCACCGCCGTCACCTCGGTGGCGATCCCGCGCCGGAGCGCGTCCGCGCGGACGAAGTAGCCGACCTCGAGCGAGCCCGGTCCGCCGCGCTGGTGGAGGCCGCTGCCGGCGAGCTGCCGCGCCTCCGCCGGGTCGAAGACGCCGTAGACGTAGTTCTCGTCGAGGTCGAACTCGCCCCGGAAGCGGCGCAGCAGCTCCACCTTGTCCTCGAGCGTCTGCGGCTCGAAGCGCGCCCACGGCATCCACGGCTGCAGATGGTCGAGGCTGGTGTCGATCGCCTCCTTCAGCAGCGGCGCGTCGCGGGGCTCGTAGCAGCGGATGACGAGCCGTTCCGTCTCGATCCGGTACGGCGGGGTGCGGACCCTCTCTACTCCCACTCGATCGTGGCGGGCGGCTTGGAGGTGACGTCGAGGACGACGCGGTTCACCGCAGGGATCTCGTTGACCAGGCGCGAGGCGACGAGCTCGACCAGGTCGTACGGCAGCCGCGCCCAGTCGGCCGTCATCGCGTCCTCGCTCGTGACCGCGCGGATCGCGATCGGGTACCCGTACGTCCGCGAGTCTCCCTGCACGCCGACGGAGCGGATCGCGGGGAGGACGCAGAAGGACTGCCACAGCTCGCGGTAGAGGCCCGCGCGGCGCACCTCCTCCTGCAGGATCGCATCGGCCTCGCGCAGCGTCTCGAGGCGCTCCTCCGTCACCTCGCCGATGATGCGGATCGCGAGCCCCGGCCCCGGGAACGGCTGCCGCCAGACCATCCGCTCGGGCATCCCGAGCTCCTCGCCGACCCGCCGCACCTCGTCCTTGAACAGGAGGCGGAGCGGCTCGACGAGCTGCATCCGCATGTCCGCCGGCAGGCCGCCGACGTTGTGGTGCGACTTGATCGTCTCGGCGATGCCCTCGGTACCGCCCGACTCGATCACGTCGGAGTAGAGCGTTCCCTGCACGAGCCAGCGCAGGTCGCCGAGCGCACGCGCCTCCTCCTCGAAGACGCGGATGAACTCCTCGCCGATGATCTTCCGCTTACGCTCCGGGTCGACGACGCCGGCGAGCCGCGCGAGGAAGCGCTCCTGCGCCTGCACGTGCACCAGCGGCACGTGAAACACGCCCTCGAACGTCTCGACCACCTGCTCCGCCTCGCCCTTCCGCAGCAGGCCGTGGTCGACGAAGACGCAGGTGAGCTGGTCGCCGACTGCGCGGTGCACGAGCAGCGCGGCCACCGCCGAGTCGACGCCGCCCGACAGCGCGCACAGCACCCGCTCCGAGCCGACCTGCTCGCGAATCCGCTCGACCTGCTCGGCGACGACGGATGCAGGAGTCCACGCCGGCAGCGCGCCTGCGAGCTCGTGCAGGAAGTTTTCGAGCACCGTCTGCCCGTGCGGCGTGTGCACGACCTCGGGATGGAACTGCAGGCCGTAGAGCTTGCGCTCGTCGTCCTCGAAGGCCGCGACCGGCGTCGCGTCCGACTCGGCGACCACGCGCGCGCCCGTCGGCGGCTCGATCACCGTGTCGCGATGCGACATCCAGACCGTCTGCCGATCGGGCAGCTCGCCGAACAGCCCGCCGGCGCGCGCACGCACCTCCGTGCGCCCGAACTCCGACACGCCCGTGCGATCGACGCGGCCTCCGAGCTCGAGCGCGAGCAGCTGTGCGCCGTAGCAGATCCCGAGCGTCGGAATGCCGAGCTCGAAGACGGCGGGGTCGACGCGCGGTGCGCCGTCCGCGTAGACGGAGGCGGGCCCGCCGGAGAGGATCAGCGCGAGCGGGTTCCGGCGTCGCAGCTCGTCCGGCGCGACCCGGTGCGAGACGAGCTCGGAGTAGACGTGCGCCTCGCGGACGCGCCGGGCGATCAGCTGCGAGTACTGACCGCCCAGGTCGACCACGAGGACCGGGCGCTCCTCGAGCGGTTGCCCGGAGGCGGCGACGGCCGACGAGCTAGCCGCGGCGGTAATTCGGCGCGTCCTTCGTGATCGTTACGTCGTGCGGATGCGACTCCCTCAGGCCGGCGCCGGTGATGCGGACGAACTGCGCGCGCTGCAGCGCCTCGATCGTCGGCGCGCCGCAGTAGCCCATCGCCTGGCGCAGACCGCCGACGATCTGGTGCAGCACCCCGGCGAGAGGCCCCTTGTACGGGACGCGGCCCTCGATGCCCTCCGGGACGAGCTTGTCCACGTCCTCGACGTCGCCCTGGAAGTACCGGTCCTTGGAGAAGCCGCGGGCCTTCATCGCGCCGAGCGAGCCCATGCCGCGGTACGACTTGAACCGCTCGCCCTGCACGAAGATCACCTCGCCGGGCGTCTCCTCCGTGCCGGCGAGCATGCCGCCGAGCATCACCGCGTCTGCGCCGGCGGCGATCGCCTTCGCGACGTCGCCCGACGACGTGATCCCGCCGTCGGCGATCACGGGCACGCCGTGCTGCGCAGCGACCTCCGCCACGTCGTAGACCGCCGTGACCTGCGGGACGCCCACGCCGGCGACCACCCGGGTGGTGCAGATACCGGACGGTCCGATCCCGGCCTTCACCGCGTCCGCCCCCACGCCGATCAGCGCCTCAGCCGCCTCGCCGGTCGCGATGTTGCCCGCCACGACCTCGAACTCGCCGGAGAGCGAGCGGATGCGCGCGACCATCCCGAGGACGCCCTGCGAGTGCCCGTGCGCGGTGTCGACCACGAGCACATCCGCGCCGGCACCGATGAGGGCCTGCGCGCGCTCGACCGCGTCCGGGCCGACGCCGACGGCCGCCCCGACGCGCAGCCGGCCGCGCGCGTCCTTCGTCGCCTGCGGGAACTCGACGCGCTTCGAGATGTCCTTCACCGTGATCAGCCCGTGCAGCCGCCCGTCGGCGTCGACGATCGGGAGCTTCTCGATCCGGTGCCGGTGCAGCAGCGTCTCGGCCTCGGCGAGCGTGGTGCCGACCGGGGCGGTGACGAGGTTCCGGGACGTCATCAGCGCCGACACGGGCTGCGACGTGTCGCGCTCGAAGCGCAGGTCGCGGTTCGTGAGGATGCCGACGAGCACGCCGTCGGCGTCGGTGACCGGGACGCCCGAGATGTGGTAGCGCCGCATCAGCTCGAGCGCCTCGTCGACGCTTGCCTCCGGTTGCAGCGTGACCGGCTCCGCGATCATCCCCGCCTCCGAGCGTTTCACGCGGTCGACCTCGCCCACCTGCGCCTCGATCGGCAGGTTGCGGTGCAGGATGCCGATGCCGCCCTCGCGCGCCAGCGCGATCGCCAGCCTCGACTCGGTGACGGTGTCCATCGCGGCCGACGCGACGGGCACTTCGAGCGCGATCGTGCGCGTGAAGCGGGTCGCGGTGGAGACGGCGTTCGGCAGCACCGACGACTCGGCCGGCACCAGCAGGACGTCGTCGAACGTGAGGCCCTCCTTCGCGAACTTGGCCGGCAGGCTCGTCGCGTCGGGCTCGAAGGCGAGCTTCTCGACGTCCATCCGCGCACGATACCGGCGCCGGGGGACGGGTTGTCAGCCGGCGAGACGGCGGATCCCGCGCGCCACGAGGCGCCGCGCGAGCAGGGCGCGCCGCAGGCGTGCAACCGCGGAGACGGACACCTCCTCGCCGCGGCGGCGGCGCGCGATCTCCTCGCACAGGCCCGCCGGAACGCCGAAGCGCGGCAGTCGCGCGAGCGCCTCCGCTTTCGTGATCAGGCTGCCGACGCAGTGGAGCTTCTCGGCCGCCGCCTGCTCCAGCGCGAACCGCTCGTGGAACCGCCGCAGCTCGCCGGGATGGAGCGGCGATCCGACCACCGCGACGAGATCGAGGTCGCTGACCCCGGCCCGGTAGTCGCCGGCCGCGAGCGAGCCCGCCGCATACAGCGCGACGAGTTCGACGACGCGCGCCACCTCTCGCGCGAACGCCGCGACCACCGGTGCGGCGTCGAGGCGCGAGTCCACCCCGCAATGGTGTCTGACACCTCACGGTGTCAGACACCGGACATGTCCCGCTCAGCCCGCGGAAGCCTCGACCAGCGGGTCGAGCTCGGCCACCTCGACCGCCCCGTGCAGACGGCCGGCCTGGCGCTGGTCGAAGCGGCCCGCACCGAGCTCCAGCGTCGACGCCGCGCCCGCGGCGACGGCGGCGCGCAGCGCGTCCTCCACCGCCCGCCCGGCATGGCGGGCGGCCAGGTAGCCGGCCAGCAGCACGTCGCCGGAGCCGACCGTCGAGACGGGCTCGACGTGCGGCGCGCGCACGCGGAAGCGGCGCGGCCGGCGCTCGTCGCGCAGCGACGCGACACAGCCGCTGTCCGTGGTGATCAGCACGTTGCGCGCGCCGAGGTCGGCGATCTGCTCGAGCGCGAGCCGGAAGTCCTCTTCGTCGTGGAACTCCTGCCCGACCAGGCTCTCGGCCTCGCTCTGATTCGGCGAGACGAGGAACGGCTCGGCTTCCACGCCCAGCCGCAGCGGCTCGCCGTCCGAGTCGAGCGCCGCCGGCACGTGGCGGCGCGACAGCTCGTGGATCGCCTCGGCGTAGAAGTCGTCGCTCACGTCGCGCGGCAGGGAGCCGGCGAACACCACGAGCTCCGCCCCCTGCGTCAGGTAGCGCAGCTTCTCCAGCAGGAGCTGCAGCTCCTCGGGGTGAACGGCCGGCCCCCACTCGTTGATCTCCGTGTACGTGCCGTCGGCGGGATCGACGACGGCGGTCGACGTCCGCGACTCGCCCTCGATGCGGACGAAGTCGTTGAGGATCGCCTCCGCCGTGAGCGCCTCGACGAGGCGATGGCCCGTCGAGCCGCCGACGAATCCCGTCGCCACCACCGGCACTCCGAGCGTCTTCAGCGCGCGCGCGACGTTGATCCCCTTGCCGCCCGGCAGCGTGAGGCTCGCGCTCGCGCGGTGGCGCTGCGCGCGCTGGAAGTTCGGCACGGTCAACGTCCGGTCGACGGCAGCGTTGAGGGTGACGGTGACGATCACGCGTGGAACAGGTGGGCGAGATGGTGGAGCGTCCTGCCGGCGTAGAAGCCTAGACGGCTCGCCAGGGACGGCCGCGCGACCGCGTGGGCGGCGACCAGGTCGCGGCGGCCGAGCAGGTGCGGGCCGTCCCACACCTCGACGTGGCCGAGCACGGCGCCTCGCCGCACCGGCAGCGACGCGCTGGTGCGAGCCGTCACGCGCTCGGTCAGCGGCCGCCCGACGCGGGTCACCACCTGCAGGGGCCGGGCCGCCACGAGCGCGAGGCGCGGCCGGCCGTACGGCAGCGCGACGGTCGCGTACGCCCGTCCCGTCCGTACCGCCGGGACGACGCGGAACTGCGCGAGGCCCCACTGGAGCAGAGACTCCAGGCCGGCGTTCCTGACGGAGCGGCTGGGGCTGCCGAGGATGGTCGCGTAGACGGTGACGCCGCGGCCGCGGATCGCCGCCACCTGGCACCAGCCCGCCTCGTCGGTGTGCCCCGTCTTCACGCCGAGCAGGTTCGGCAGCACGGCCAGCAGGTCGTCCCAGGTGTGCAGCGTGCGGCCGCCGGCGATCGTCGCCGTCTCCCGCCGCACGGTGTCGCGGACGAAGCGGATCCGCATCACGTCCCGCGCGAGCTTCGTCACGTCCGCGGCGGACGAATATTCGCCGGGCGCGTCCAGGCCGTCGGGGCGCACGAAGTGCGTGTCGTGGAGGCCGAGCGTGGCCGCCTCCGCGTTCATCAGCCGCGCGAACGAGGGGAAATCCGGCGCGACCGAGAGCGCGAGCGCGTCGGCGGCGTCGTTCGCGGACTGGATGAGCGCGCCCTCCAGCAGGTCGCGGACGGTGAGCCGCTCGCCGGCGCGCAGGTAGATCGACGACTGCCCGACCGCCGCCGCCCGCGGATCGACGGCGACGACGTCGGTCAGCCTGTGGTGCTGGATTGCGATCAGCACCGTCATCAGCTTCGTGATCGAGGCGATGGGCATACGCTCGTGCGCGTTCGAGGCGGCGAGCACGTCGCCGGTGCGCGCGTCGACGACGAGGTAGGCACGCGCGTCGACCGGAGGCGGCGCCGCGGCATGCGCGGCCGCGGCCGCCCAGCAGGCGGCGACGACGAGCGCGGGCAGCGCGAGACGGCGGGCGCGTCTCACTCGACGCGGATCTTCTCGCCGATGTAGAGCGCGGTCGGGCTGACCTTAGGGTTCAGCCGCCGCAACGCCGCGACCGTGACGTGCGTCTTCGCCGCGATCGAGCCGAACGTGTCGCCCGCCCGGACGGTCCAGAAGCGGCGGTGCGGCCGCGGGCGGGCGCGGTGGGAGGGCGCGGTGCCGACCGCCGCAGGCGAGCTGTGCACGGTCGTGGTCGTCGTCGCGTCCCGGCCGGAGTCGATGCCGGAGCGGATCAGGACGACCGCGATCGTCGCCGCGAGCAGGAAGGCGGCAGGCGCGGCGTAGCGGCGGATGTCCACCTGCGCGCTACCAGCCGGACGCGGCCCAGATCTCCCGCCGCAGGCGCTTCGCCTCGGCACCGGCGGCCTGTCGGAAGTCGCCGCCGTGCTCCCGGAACGCGTAGTCGATCGAGCGCGACGCGTTGACGAGTGCGCTCGCCGGCCCGCTCTGGAACGCGCGCGCGAGCTCGCCCACCGAGGCTCCCTGAGCTCCCACACCGGGCAGGAGCAGGATCGACTGCGGCATCAGCTTCCGTGCGTCGCCCACCTCGCGCGGGTGCGTCGCGCCGACCACCGCACCGATCGAGGAGAGCCCGACGTCGCCCACCAGGTCCGCGCCCCACTCCGCCACCGACTCCGCGACGTGCTGCCACATGGGCCGGTTGTCGCGGAGCGACACGTCCTGGATGTCGGCGCCGGCGTTGGAGGTCTTGACGACCACGAACACCCCGGCGCCCTCGCGCCGCGCGGCCGCGAGGTACGGCTCCACCGACTCGCGGCCGAGCCACGGGTTGACGGTGAGCGCGTCGGCGCGCGGGGGCGCGCCCGCGAGGTACGCCTCGGCGTAGGCGCGCGCCGTGGAGCCGATGTCGCCGCGCTTGCCGTCGGCGATCACCAGCACCCCGGCCCGGCGCGCGTAGTCGCAGACCTGCTCGAACGCGGCGATGCCGGCGGCGCCGAGCGCCTCGAAGAACGCGAGCTGCGGCTTCACGGCCACGGCGTGCGGCGCGACCGCGTCGACGAGGCCGCAGCAGAAGCGGGCGACGTCGCCCCGCAGCTCCACCGGGAGCAGCTCGGGGCGAGGATCGAGTCCGACGCAGAGCTGCGACCGCTTCCGCTCGACCTCGGCGGCGAGCCGGTCCGCGAACGTCAGCGTGGCGGCGACGGCCATCGCCGAAACGGTAGCCGCGGCTCAGGACGGGTGTGCCGACGAGGCGGGCGGCCGAAGGCCGCCCGCCCGCAAACCCTCCGCCGTCGCGGCGGCTACTAGGACTTCAGCGCGGCCTTGAGCTGGCTGCCGGCCGAGAACTTCGGCACGGTCGTCGCCGCGATCTGGACGCGCTCGCCCGTGCGCGGGTTGACGCCCTGACGCGCCGCCCGCTGCGACGCCGAGAACTTCCCGAAGCCCGTGAAGTTCACGGAATCGCCGGACTTCAGCGTCTCGGTCACGGACTCCATGAAGGCATCGACGGCCTTGCCCGCGTCGCGGGCGGACAGACCGCTCTTCTGGGCGACCTTGTTGATGAACTCCTGCTTGGTCAAGATTCCTCCTGCGAGTCGGGGACAGGCGTTGAGACCCGCGAAAACCCTAACAACGGGGTCGGATATCGCTCAACGAAGCCGATTTGCGGGCATTTCGGCCTGCCCGAGGAGCTCGGAGGCCGTGAACAGCGGCCGCAGCCGCACGGCGTGGCGCGCGAGCGCGTCGACCCCGCCCTCCTCGCGGTCGACGACGCAGACGCCGTTCGCCACCCGCAGGCCGGCGTCGCGCAACGCCTCCACGGCCTCGATCGCGGCGCCGCCCGAGGTGACCACGTCCTCGACGAGGCAGACGCACTCGCCCTCCTCGAACACGCCCTCGAGCCGGTTCGCGGTGCCGTAGCCCTTCGCCGAGCCGCGGACGATCACGAACGGGAGCCCGCCGGCGAGCGACGCCGCGGCCGCGAGCGGCACGGCGCCGAGCTCCGGCCCCGCGAGCCGCACCGCCTCCGGCTCGTGCTCGCGCACGCTCTGCGCGATCAGCTCGCCGAGCGGGCCGAGCAGCTCCGGCTGCGTCTCGAAGCGGTACTTGTCCAGGTAGTAGCGCGAGCGGCGGCCCGAGCGGAGCACGAAGTCGCCCTCCAGGTAGGCCACCTCCCGGAGCCGCCCGGCCAGCTCCTCCCGGGTCACGGGAGGAGGGTTCGCGCGATCGGCAGCAGCCGCGCCGCCTCGGGCGTGCCGTCGGCGAAGGAGAGCATGGTGCCGTCCTCGGCGTACAGGTCGACGCGCTCGCGGCGCCGCGCCGCCCGCCGCCGCACGAGCACCGAGCCGGCGAGCGAGCCGGCGGCCAGCAGGAAGCCGGTGACGACCTTACGCGGCGGCATCGTCGTCCTTCCGCGGGCGCCGCTTCGGCTTCGCCTTCGGCTCGTCCACCGAGCGGAGGCAGGTCTTCAGGTCGTAGAAGACGAGACCCACGGTCGGGTCGGGCGACGTGGTCGCCGCGATCACGCGCTCGCCGTCGCGGACGGCGAAGACGCTGCCGGCGTTCGTCGCCGCCTCGACCTGCGAGACCGAGCCTCCGCCGTGCGCGGAACGCACCTCGTCCGCCGCCTGCAGCAGCCGCCGCGCGCCGTCGGCGAGCGCGTCGGCTCGACCGTCGTCCGCGTTCGTGGCGACGACCGCGCCGTCGGCGCCGATCACCACCACGTCGCGGACCTGCGGCGAGATCTCCGTCAGGTCGGCGATCGCCCGAGCCGCGTCCATCGGGCCGAGCATACTGGCGGGCGTTGAGGGCGGTGGTGTGGAAGTTCTTCGCGGATCGCGGCACCCACCTGGCCGCGATGATCGCCTACTTCGCTCTGCTCTCCTTCGTGCCGCTCCTCTTCCTGGCGCTCGCGCTCCTCGGCCTCGTGCACCAGGCGAGCCAGGACTCCTTCTTCGTGCGCGAGCTGTCGAAGACGTTTCCGTCCACGTCGGTCACGTCGATCCTGCGGGCGATCCGCGCGATCCAGGCGAACGCCACCGCCCTCGGGATCGTCGGCGGCGCGTTCCTGCTCTGGTCGTCGCTGTCCTTCTTCTCCGTGCTGGAGAGCGCCTTCAACATCGTCTACGGCAGACCGAACCGCGGCTGGCTGCACGGGAAGGCGCTCGCGACGCTGATGATGGTCGGCTCGCTCGTCGCGCTGTTCGTCGCGCTCGTCGTCGGCTCCGTCGGCCAGGAGGTGCTGAAGCGCTACGCCGGCTTCCAGGGGGACGCGGTCACCGCGCGGGCGATCGCCATCCTCGTCTCGGCCGCGGGCGTGCTGGTGTTCCTCACGTCCGCGTACTTCGTGCTCACGAACGTCGACCTCACCGTCCGCGACGTCGTCCCCGGCGCGCTGACCGCGTCGATCATCCTGGAGGCGACCTTCCAGGTGCTGCCGGTGTACGTGACGCTGTCGAAGCACAACCCGGTGCTGCAGACCCTCTCCGGACCGGCCGTGCTGCTCGTGTGGCTGTACGTGATGGCGAACGTGATCGTGCTCGGCGCCGAGGTGAACTGGTACCTCGCTACCAGGCGCGCCAACTCGCACGCGAGATGAACAGGCCGTGCCCGCGGCCGGTCGTGCACGTGACGCCGGCGACCCGCGCGCGGCAGGTGAAGGCGCCGCGGCGCCACGTGCGGCCGTAGGCGAGCGTGACGTCGCTCCGCCGTCCCGGGTAGGCGAGCCCGCCCGCGCACGAGACGAGGCCGCGGCGCGTCGCGGGGAGGTCGAAGCCGTGCCAGTCGAGCCCGGCCGCGCGCCCGCACCGCCGCTGCAACGCCGCGCGGTAGTCGGCGCGGCGGATGTCGCAGTGCAGCACCGCTCCGCGAGCGACCGCGACGACGCACGAGATGTTCCCCGACGGCGATCGGAAGCCCGGCAGCGCAACCGCAGCCAACGCCGCGAGAACGAAACTGTTTCGTGACGGAGTCACGAATGGTGATGAAGGAGGGCCTCCCGCGGAGGGAAACTCCGCGCGTCCTCGAGAGACGAAGGGAGGCCCGTTGCATGTTGTACGT
>Ga0070739_10002359_pt1 | contig 25634 bp, 25 predicted proteins | sample Coa_R1_7_FD_66445 | JGI IMG/M metagenome (GOLD analysis project Ga0070739, IMG submission 66445) | Surface soil microbial communities from Centralia Pennsylvania, which are recovering from an underground coalmine fire - Coalmine... | ecosystem: Environmental > Terrestrial > Soil > Unclassified ...
GGCACCGAGACAGGGCTGGTTCGGACGGTTAGAGGCGCCCGACCGTCAGTAGCAGGAGGAAGTGCTTCGTGACGGTCCCGCCGGGGCGCGCTTCGATGCGGCCGTGGATGCGGCGGAAGAGCTCTTCGCGCTGCTCCGCGGGGAGCGCGAGATTGTCCGAGAACGTCCCCAGCACCGCAATGTACTCGTCTGCCGTGTACGTGATCGGCTGGAGATGACGCCGCTCTTCGATCGAAGTGAAGAAGCCCGAGGCACGGAACTCCTCAACCCACCAGCTCTGGATCTCCTCGGGTGGCTGCGGTGCGCGGTTGTCCGGGTGCGGAACCACCGCGTCGTAGTCCTCCTGCACCTCCGCGAAGAAGGGGTCGCCGTCCGCCGGAAGGACGTGCACTCCGGCGACGACTCCCAGCGCGCCGCCCGGCCGCAGCAGCCGCGCGGGCTTCGAGTACCGCAGCTCGGGCGCAACCCAGTGGAAGGCGGTGAAAGCGACGACCGCGTCGAAGCCGGCCTCCTCCGGCTCCCAGCGCTCGAAGTCGCCTACGACGAGCTCCGCATCCGGAACGTTCCTGCGCGCTACCGCCGCGAGCTCAGGGGACAGCTCCACCCCGGTGACCGCATAGCCGCGTCGCATCAGATCACGCGTCGCCTGCCCCGTGCCCGGGCCGATCTCGAGCACGCGCGAGCCCGGCTGGAGCCCGGCGAGCTCTGCGAGATCGTCGAAGACGACCGCGGGATACGTCGGCCGCGCCAGGTCGTACAGCTCGGCTACGGAGCCGAACGTCTTCCGCAGGCGCTCTCGGTCTCGGTGCTCCGGCACGGGCTAGATTGAAGCCGGATGGACGAGACGCTGCAGCAGGCCGCGCGCTGGCGCGAAGAGGGCAAGCGAGTCGCGCTCGCGTCGGTCGTCGCAACCCGCCGCTCGGCCCCCCGGCCCATCGGCTCCAAGCTCGTCGTCAGTGAGCAGGGCGAGCTCGCCGGCTCGGTCTCGGGCGGCTGCGTCGAGAGCGACGTCGTCGTCGCTGCGCAGGAGGTGCTCGCCGGGGGCGAGCCGCGGCTCGTGACCTACGGGATCACCGACGACATGGCCCTCGGCATCGGGCTTCCGTGCGGCGGCGAGATCGACGTCTTCGTCGAGGAGCTCCGGGACGCGGAACGGCCCGACGTCACGCTGACCGTCGTCGAGGGCGAGGGAGTCGGCGAGCGCCTTCACGATCCCGGGCTCGAGCAGGCCGCGCGCCGGCGCGGGAGGAGTCACGCCTTCCCGCTCGGGGAGCGCACCGTGTTCGCGGACGTCGACGCGCCGCCGCCGAGGCTCTTCGTCTACGGCGCGGTCGATACCGCGGAGGCGCTCTGCCGCGCCGCCAAGCTGCTCGGCTGGAGCACGGTAGTGGCCGACGCCCGCGCCAGCTTCGCGACGCCCGAGCGCATCCCGAGCGCCGACGAGCTCCTTGTCGTCTGGCCGGACGAGGCGCTCGCGCACGTTGGCCCCGACGTCGACACCGCAGTCCTCGTCCTCACGCACGACGACAAGTTCGACCTGCCGCTGCTCGAGGCCGTGCTCCGTACCGATGCCTTCTACGTGGGCGCGCTCGGCTCGAGGCGCAACCAGGAGCGGCGGCGTGGCCTGCTCCTCGAGCGGGGTGTCGATGAGGATGACCTCGACCGGATCGCAGGGCCCGCCGGGCTCGACCTCGGCGCCGACACGCCCGCCGAGACGGCGCTCTCCATGCTCGCGGAGATCCTCGCCGTTCGGGCCGGCCGGGCGGGCGGCCGGCTCAGGGAATCGCCACATCGCATTCACGCTGAACCCGTCTCGTAGCGCGGGATAGGATCGGCGCGATGCTCCTGCGCGAGGTCGAGTACGAGAAGCCCGGCTCCGTGGCGGAGGCGCTGGAGCTGCTCGCGGCGAACGACGGCGCGCGGGCGCTCGCCGGGGGGCAGACGCTGATCAACGTGATGAAGGCGCGGGCGGCCTCGCCCGACATGCTCGTCGACCTCAACGGCCTCGAGGAGCTGCGAGGGATCGAGCTCGCCGCCGACGGGACGCTGACGATCGGTGCGATGACGACGTACAGCGAGCTCATGCGCTCGGCGGAGGCGAAGGCCCGCCCGATCCTCGGCGAGGTCTGCGCCACGATCGCGGACGTCCAGGTGCGCAACCGCGGCACGATCGGCGGCAACGTCTGCTCCAACGACCCCACCAACCACCTCCCGCCGCTGATGGTCGCGGTCGGCGCCCGGATGACGATCGCAGGAGCGAGCGGTGAGCGGGAAGTGAGCGCGGAGGAGTTCTTCCTCGGCGTCTACCTCACCGCGGTCGGGCCGGGTGAGCTGCTCACGCGGATCGCGATCCCGGCCGGCAAGAAGGACGGCTTCGCCGCGGTCACGCTCGGCGCCGACGGCACATGCATCTGCAACGCCGCCGCCAGCGTCAACGGAGCCGTGCGAGTCGCGCTCGGCTGTGTCGACGCCGTGCCCGTGCTGGTCACGGCCGAGTCGCCGGAAGGCGTCGCCGATGCGGTCCGCGCGGCGAGCCTCGCTCCGCCCTCCGACGTCCACGCGTCGAGCGAGTACCGCACCCACCTCGCCGCCGTGCTCGCGGCGCGCGCCGCGCAGGAGGCCGCAGCCCGCTGATGGACGTCACGGTCACGGTCAACGGGCGGGCGTACGAGCGCGACGTCGAGCCGCGCAAGCTTCTCATCCACTTCCTGCGCGACGACCTCGACCTCACGGGCAGCCACGTCGGCTGCGACACGGGGAACTGCGGCGCGTGCTCGGTGATCCTCGACGGCGTGCTCGTGAAGAGCTGCATGCTCCTCGCCGTCCAGGCGAACGGCGCGAGCATCGAGACCGTCGAGGGACTGGCCGAGGACGGCGAGCTCACGCCGCTCCAGCAGGCGTTCAACGAGCACCACGCGCTCCAGTGCGGCTACTGCACGCCGGGGATGTTGATGAGCGCGACCGCCCTGCTGCGGGAGAGCCCGAGCCCGTCCGAGGACGAGATCAAGAAGGCCTTGCAGGGAAACATCTGTCGCTGCACGGGCTACTGGAACATCGTCGAGGCCGTGAAGTCGGTGGCGAAGTGACCGAGACCGTCGTCGCCCCCGCACCTGTCGAGATCCAGAAAGGCTGGGGCGGCCAGAGTGTCCGGCGCAAGGAGGACAAGCGCCTCCTGCAGGGCGAGGGCGTGTTCGTCGACGACGTCAAGCGGCACGGGATGGGCTACCTCCACTTCGTCCGCAGCCCGTACGCGCACGCGCACATCACGCGCGTCGACGTCTCGGCAGCCGAGGCGATCGACGGCGTGTACGGCACGCTGACCGGCGAAGAGGTGGCGGCGCTCACCGAGCCGTTCTTCCAGATCTCGAGCGTGCCGGGCGCGAACGTGAAGGACTACTCGCTCGCGGTCGGCAAGGTGCGCTACGTCGGCGAGCCCGTCGTCGCCGTCGTCGCCGAGACGCGGGAGCTCGCGCGCGACGCATCCGAGCTCGTCGAGGTGGACTACGAGCCGCTGCCGGCGGTGGTCGACGCGCGCAAGGCGCAGGACGCCGAGGCGCCGGTGCTGCACGACGACGCCGGCGGGAACCTCATGTGGTCGGGCCTCTACTCGTGGGGCGACCTCGACACCGCCTTCGCCGAGGCCGACCGAGTCGTGAAGATCCCCGAGCTCCACTTCCACCGCTTCAACTCGACGCCGCTCGAGTGCGACGGCGCGCTCGTGGAGTACAACCGCGGCGTCGGGCAGTGGACGATCCACACGAACAACCAGTTCCCCGGCTTCGCCGCGATCATGATGGGGCCGGCGATGAAGGTGGGGCTCGACAAGCTCCGCTTCGTCACGCAGGACATCGGCGGCGGCTTCGGCAACAAGATCACCTCGCATCCGCAGCTCGTCGTCTGCTGCCTCCTCTCGCGCAAGCTCAACAGGCCGGTGCAATGGACGGAGTGGCGCACCGACTTCCACCTCTCGATGTCGCACGGCAACGAACGCTGGTTCCACGACACCGAGGTCGCGGTCAAGAACGACGGAACGCTGCTCGGCTTCCGGACGAAGGCGCTCGACGACGCCGGCGCCTGGCTCAGGTACGAGCCGCTCGGCGGCGTGATCTGGGCGCAGGTGACGCCGGGGATGTACCGCTGGCGTCACATCGAGCTCGAGTTCACGCAGGTTGCGACGAACAAGGCGCCCGTCTCGCCGAATCGTGGCTACTCGCGCATGCAGCACCTCTGGTTCACCGAGCGCGTCATCGACATCGTCGCCCACGAGCTCGGCCTCGACCCGGTCGAGGTGCGCAAGCGGAACTACGTCCGCGCCGAGGAGATGCCGTACGAGACGCCCAACGGCTGCGTCTACGACTCCGGCGACTACGCGGCGATGCTCGACCTCGCGCTCGAGCTCGTCGGCTACGACTCGATGGACGCGCGCCGCGCCCAGGCGGAGGAGCGCGGGAGGCTGCTCGGCGTCGGGATCGGCTCGACCCTCGACTCCGGCACGAACAACTTCGGCCAGTCGCGCCTCATCAACCCGGAGCTCCAGTTCTCGGGCAACAACGAGGTCGCGACCGTGAAGCTCGACATCTTCGGCGAGATCGTCGTCACGCTCGGCACCACCCCGCAGGGCCAGGGGCACGAGACGACGGCGGCGCAGGTGGTGGCCGACATCCTCAACTGCGCGGTCGACGACGTGCACGTGCGCGCCGGCCACGACAGCTACTGGAACTCGCACGCCGGCTTCTCGGGAACGTACGCGAGCCAGTTCGCCGTGACGGGCCTCGGCGCGGTCAAGGGCGCGACCGAGATGCTCGCGGCCGAGATCAAGAAGCTCGCCGGCGCGGTCTTCGGCGGCGTGCCGCCCGAGGCGCTCGAGCTGGCCGACGGCGGTGTGCGGATCAAGGAGAGCCCCGACGCGTTCCTGCCCTTCATGGCGTGCGGCGCGATCGTCAACGCGAACAACGCCGGCCTGCCGGAGGATCTCGACGTGACGCTCAACTGCCGCTACGTCTACCGGCCCCCGTTCGAGGTGCCCGACGTCGAGCGGAAGTTCGGCAACCTCACGCTCACGTACGCGGTGCAGATCCACGTCGCGGTCGTCGAGGTCGATCCCGAGACCGGCGCGTACGAGATCGTCGACTACGCCGCCGTCGACGACTGCGGCAAGCGGATCAACCCGCAGATCGTGGAGGGCCAGGTGATGGGCGCGACGGCGCAGGCGATCGGCGCTGCGATCCACGAGGTCTACGAGTACGACGAGGACGGGAACCTGCTGACGCCCAACTTCTACGACTACCACGTCCCGCATGCGCTCGACATGCCGCCGCTCGCGACAGGCGCGACCGAGAGCCCGTCCCCCTTCACGCCGCTCGGGACGAAGGGCATGGGCGAGGGCGGCGGAGCCGGCATCCACGCGATCTGTGCCGCGATCCAGGATGCGACCGGGAAGGTCGTGACCGACAGCCACAACCCGTACCAGCGCGTCTGGCGGCTGCTGCAGGAGGCGAGCGCGACGTGAACGTGTCGGGCGAGCGCACCTTCCAGGCTCCGCGCGCGACGGTCTGGCAGGTGCTGAACGACCCCGCGTCGATGGCGAAGACGATGCCGGGCGTGGAGAGCTTCGACGTCCACGACGACCGGCGCTGGACCGCGAACGTGAAGATCCCGCTCGGCCTCGGCGGCCTGAAGATGAAGGTCGACATGGAGAAGATCGAGGAGCGGGAGCCGGAGTTCGCGAAGCTCGCGGTCAAGGGCAACGGCGTCGGCGCGATCATGAACATGGAGACGTCGTTCACGCTCTCGGACGCGGACGCAGGCGGCACGTCAATGGCGTGGAGCGCCGACGTGAAGATCCTCGGTCCGGTCGGCTCGATGGGTCAGCGCGTCCTGCAGCCGATCGTGAACCAGCAAGTGCAGCACGTGCTGACCGCGCTCGACGCGCAGGTGCAGGACGCGACCGGCAGCCGTGGCGAGCCGGCGACGCACGGTGCCGAGGAGGGGATCAGCCCGGGCTCACCCGAGGCGTACGCAGCGGACCCCGAGGGGCCGACGACCTCCACCGAAGACTGAGCCGCGTGGCCGTCTCGTTCCGCGTCGGCGTCATGCAGCTCACGATGGAGCCGCTTGACGAGATGCTTGCCTCCGCGCGCGCGATGGACGACGCCGGCCTGGACACGATCTGGCTCGCCGAGGCCTATCCGTGGTGGCGAAAGCACGGAATGGAGGCTCGCTCCTCCACCGGCGTCGGCGCGCTCATGGCCCGCGAGACGAAGCGCCTCACGGTCGGGTGGGGGATCATCGCGGCGTCGACCCGCCATCCCGTGCAGGCGGCGATGGACGCGCGCGTCGTGCAGGAGGCTGCCGGGCCGGGGCGGTTCATCCTCGGCTTCGGGACGTCGAAGATCTTCCTCAACAACACGAAGACGCAGACGCGCAAGACGCTGGGGCCGATGCGCGATGCCGTGACGATCGCGCGCGGAGTGCTCTCCGGCGAGCGGTTCGAATACGACGGCGACACGTGGAGCGCCGACGTGCCTGCGCTCGCCGCGGAGGCGCACGCGCCGCGCGAGGTGCCGCCCGTGTACGTCGCGGCGACGGCCCCGAAGATGCAGCAGCTCGCCGGCGAGATCGCCGACGGCTGCCTCACTCCCTCCATCACGACGCCCGGCTTCGTCCGCTACACGCGTGCCAACGTCGGCAGCGAGATCGACGTCGGCTGCACGGTCGTCGCCTCGATCCACGAGACGGACCGGGATGCCGGCCGCGACGGCGCGCGCGAGATCGCGGGCATGTACCTCGCGAACAAGGTGCAGAACATCCAGGGCGCGGCCGACACGCTGCTCGAGCTCGCGGGGATCGAGCAGGACGAGATCCGTCCCGTGGCCGAGGCGATGGAGCGGGGCGGCCGGCTCGCCGCGAAGGCCGAGGTCTCGGACGCGCTGCTCGACAAGTGCCGTCCGATCGCGGGCACGCCGTCCGACTGCATCGAGGCGATCGAGGAGTACCGCGACGCCGGCTGCACGCACGTCATGCTGGAGCTTTGGGGGAAGGACCGACGGAACCAGATCCGCCTCTTCGGCGAGAAGGTGCTCCCGCACGTCCGGTCATGAAGGTCGATCCCGATCGCCTCGTCGAGACCGCGACGCGGCTCGTCAACGTGCCGAGCTTCACCGGCGACGAGGAGGCGGCGGCACGGCTCATGGTCGAGATCTACGAATCGCTCGGCCTGCAGGTGCAGTGGCAGCAGGTCGAGGATGGACGCGCGAACGCGCTCGCCACCTGGCCCGGCTCGGGCGGGGGCAAGTCGCTCATGTTCAACGGCCACCTCGACACGTCGTACTCGGGCCGCGAGCCGTGGCTGCGCAACGTCCCCGGCTTCCAGCCGCAGGCGTTCGAGCGGGACGGACGGCTCTACGGGCTCGGCATCTCGAACATGAAGGGCGCCCTCGCCTGCTACGTCGAGGCCGTGCGCGCGCTGCAGGACGCCGGGGTGCGGCTGCGCGGGGACGTCCTGATCGCGGCGGTGTGCGGCGAGATCGAGAAGACGCAGCAGGGCCAGGCGCAGGGAGCGCAATACCGCGGCTACGCGGCCGGCACGCGCTACCTCGTGTCGCACGGCGGCGTCGCGGACATGTGCCTGCTCGGCGAGCCGACAGAGGGCAAGGTGGTGCTCGGCCATTTCGGCGCGCTGTGGTTGCGGATCCGCGTCCACGGCGACTTCATCCACACGGCGTTCAGCGAGGGGCGGCGCGACCGCAACTCGATCCTGCGCGCCCGGGAAGTGCTCGACGCGGTGCTCGAGTGGATCCCGACGTGGGAGGACGACCCAGCGAATGCGTACCGCGGTGCGAAGGCGATCGTCAACGTCGGGGCGGTCGAGGGCGGCTTCGGCTGGCGAGCCTCCCGTACGCCGCACCACACCGATCTCTTCCTCGACGTCCGGGTTCCGCCGACGAAGGAGATGGCGGTCGCGCGCAGCGAGGTGCTCGCCCTGGCGCGCGACCTCGCGGAGCGCTTCCCGGACTACGGCGTGGAGGGCGAGGTCTTCGTGACCGCACCGGGGGCGGAGATCGAGGAGGGGCACGAGCTCGTCGCGGCGATCGACGCGGCGCACGCCGAGGTGTGGGGCGAGGCGCCGGCGCGGGATGTGACGCGCTGGTTCAGCGACGCGTCGGCGCTCACCCGCTACGGCGTGCCGACCGTCAACTACGGCACGTCCACGGGGCTGATGGACGTCGAGCTCGGCGAGAACCTCGAGATCGACGCGCTCGTCAAGACGGCGGAGGTCTATGCCCGGGTGGCGATGCAGGTCTGTGGGGCCGCGTGAGACGCGTCTTCAGGAGACACGCCCGGTGTCTGACACCGGACACTGGCGAAAGCGGACACGGCCCGCGGTCGAAGGCCGCTTGGCCCCGTGGGAGACACGGCTCTTACAGACACGGCAGGTGTCTGACACCCGGACAGGTCGGAAGCGGGCAGGCGAGGTCGTGAAGCTCGTCACATACGACGATGGGAAGGTCGGGTACCTCGACGGCGAGGAGATCGTCCGGCTCGACGTGCCGACGATGCGGGCGTGGTTCGAGCGTGGGGGCGCCGACGAGACCGAAGAGCGGACGCCGCTAACGGAGGCGAAGCTGCGCGCCCCGATCGTGCCGAAGAAGTTCTTCCACACGGCGGGCAACTTCCGGGAGCACGAGGATGAGTCGAAGAACGTCAACTGGACGCACCGGATCGCGCCGTGGATCAACTTCTTCCAGAACGTCGACGCGATCGTCGGCCCCGACGAGCCGATCGTCTATCCCGAGCATCTGACGGAGGAGCTCGACTACGAGCTCGAGCTCGCGGTCGTGCTCAAGAAGGCGGGCAAGTGGTTCTCGCCCGACGAGGCCGAGGACTACATCGGCGGCTACGTCATCTTCAACGACATCACCGCGCGCGACATCCAGCGCGGCGAGATGCGCTCGGGCGTGTTCAGCTTCTGCAAGGCGATCGACACCTTCTGTCCGCTGGGCCCCTGGATCGTGACGCCGGACGAGATCCCGGACCCCCACGACCTCGCGATGGAGCTGCGGGTCAACGGCGAGCCGCGGCAGGAGTCGCACTCGAGCCGGATGAGCGTGACGATCCCGGAGATCCTGAGCAACTTCTCGGCCCTCGGCTACAGCGCGGGCGACGTCCTCTCGACCGGCACCGTGGCGGGGGTCGCCGGCTTCAAGTCGGAGGAGGAGCGCCGCCGGCTCTATCTCAAGCCGGGCGACGTGGTCGAGGCCGAGATCGAGCGGATCGGCGTGCTCCGGAATCCCGTCGTCTCGTGGCAGGAGGGCCACGGCGAGCCCGCGCCGCCCCGCATCCGCCCGTGGGGCGACAACGCGTGAGCTGGCCACCCGACGACCACAAGCTGGCTCGAGTCCGCGCCCTCATGGCCGAGGAAGGGCTCGACGCGCTCGTCGTGCGCGCGCCCGACAACGTCCTCTACCTCACGAGCTTCTGGGGGATGAAGGGCTACGACGCCTGCGTCTTCCCGCGCGAGGGCGAGCCCGTGCTGATCACGATCGAGGCGTCGGAGGAGGACGCGGCGCGCACGGCGTGGACCGAACACGTGCGGCTCATCCGCGGCTACGACCCCGAGGATCCGCGCCCGCCGCTCGCCCGTACGCTCGACGCCGCCGTCGCCGCTGCGCGCGACTACGAGCGCGTGGGGCTCGAGCTCTCCCTCGGCACGCAGGCCTCGGACCGCATGGTCGGCGAGCCCACCACGTTCACGGCCGCATGGTTCGACGCCTTTCCCGAGGCCGCCGACGCGACGCCGCTCCTCGTTCGCGCACGTTCGCGCAAGACCGAGCAGGAGCTCGAGCGGCTGCGGCTCGCGAACGAGATCGCGGCCGCCGCGATGGAGCACGTCCGAGAGCGCCTTCGACCCGGCATGAAGGAGGCCGAGGCAGCCGCACTCTGGCAGGGCTTCGTGCACGGCGAGGGCACGGGCTGGCAGGGCAGGGTCGAGCTCGCGCTCCCGTTCTCGCTCGTCTGGGCCGGCCGCGGGATCAAGACCTTCACCGCGACGGGCGATCTTCCGGCGGTCGAGGGCGAGCCGGTCCTCTTCGAGATCTGGGTCTGCGCCGACGGCTACTGGGCCGACCACACGAAGAACCTCGTCCTCGGACGCTTGCGCGAGGACTACGCCGAGCTGGAGGCTTTGCTGATGGCCGTCTACGAGTGGGCGCTCGAGCACATCCGGCCGGGCGCCTCGATGGCCGAGCTCGACCGGGGCGTCCGCGAGCGCCTGCAGGAGGCGGGCTACGCGGGTCAGCCCACGCACCCCGTCTGCCACGGCGTCGGAGCGCGGGCGCACGAGCCGCCCTATCCGCACCAGGCCGGGGGCGGCGAGTTCGAGGAAGGGATGGTGCTCGCGGTCGAGCCCGGCGTGTACTGGCCGGGCGGCGGGGGCCTGCGCGTCGAGGACAACTTCCTCGTCACGGCCGACGGCGTCGAGAAGCTCTCCTCGTTCCCCGACGGAGTGGTCGCGTGTCCGACCTGATCTGGACGGGCTCTCTGAACGACCGCTTCGCGATCCGCGGTCGGGTCGGCCTCTACGACACGACCTTGCGGGACGGCGAGCAGACGGTCGGCGTCGTCCTCTCGCCGGAGCAGAAGCTCGAGATCGCGCGCCTCCTCGACGGGCTCGGGATCGAGCGGATCGAGGCGGGTTTCCCGCGGGTGTCGGAGGACGACCAGCGCGCGGTCGAGCTGATCGCCGGGGCGGGGCTCGGTGCCGAGATCTGGGGGTTCTCCCGCGCCGTCGCGGCCGACCTGGAGCTGCTCGTCGAGCTCGGCGTCGGGGCTGCGGTGATCGAGTCGCCGATCTCCGACCTGAAGCTCGAGGCGATCGGCGTCACGCGCGAGACCATGCTCGAGCGGATCGCGAACGCCATGCGCTTCGCGACCGAGCACGGGATCAGAGCAGCCTTCTTCGGCGTCGACTCCACGCGCGCCGAGCCGGACTTCTACCGGCAGGTGTACGAGACGGCCGTCGGAGCGGGCGCGCAGGAGGTGGCCGTCGTCGACACGCTCGGCATCGCCTCGCCGGAGGCCGTCGCGGACCTCGTCGGCACAACGGTTCAGTACGTCGACGGGCTGCCCGTCCACTTCCACGGCCACGACGACTTCGGGCTCGCGACCGCCGCCGCCGTCGCGGCAGTGCGCGCCGGCGCGACGTGGATCCACGGCACGATCAACGGGATGGGCGAGCGCGCGGGGAACGCCGACCTCGGCGAGATCGCGCTCGCGCTACGTGCGCTCTACGGCGTCGAGACGGGGCTTCGCTTCGATCGGGTCCGCGAGACAGCCGCGCGCGTGCAGGAGCTCTCGGGCTACGGGCTCGCGCCGTGGAAGCCCCTCACCGGCGAGACGCTGTTCCGGCGCGAGTCCGGCGCCGTTGCCTCCCAGTTCCACGATCCGCCGTCCATCGAGCCGTACTCCTCCGAGCTCGTCGGGGCCGAGCGTGCGATCGTTCTCGGCAAGAAGAGCGGGCTCGACTCCATCCGGATCAAGGTGGAGGAGCTCGGCCTCAACGTGCCGGAGGAGCGGTGGCCCGAGCTGCTGGCGCAGGTGAAGGCTCTCGGGACGCGCAAGCGCGGCCTGGTCACCGACGACGAACTGCGCGAGATCGCGCGTGGCTGACTTCGACGCGGTCGTCGTCGGCAGCGGCGTCAACTCGCTCGCCTGCGCTGCGCTGCTCGCCAGGGCGGAGTGGCGCGTCTGCGTGCTCGAGCGCAACGACTGGTTCGGCGGAGCGATCAAGAGCGAGGAGCTGACCGAGCCGGGGTTCCTCCACGACGTGTTCAGCGCCTGGCACCCGCTCTGGGTCGGCGGCGCTGCCCACGCCGAACTCGGTGACGAGCTCGCGGCCCGCGGGCTCGAGTACCTGAACACGGAGCTTCCCAGCGCGACGGCTTTCCCGGACGGCGGGTCGGCCTTCCTCCTGCGCAGCGCAGACGGAAACGCGCAGGAGCTGGGCCCGGAGTGGCCGCACGTGCTCGAGCGCTTCCTTCCCGACGCCGACCTCGCGTTCGGCGTGCTCGGAACCGAGCTCTGGTCGCCCGCCGGCCTCGCGCTCGCGGCGAAGGCGGCTCGCAAGCTCGGCCGCGCGGGCGCGCTCGCCTTCCTCGGCGACGTACTGCAGTCGAGCCGCGACTGGCTCGAGACGACGTTCGCCTCGGAACGCGCGCACGGCGTGCTCGCGCCGTGGGTGCTGCACACCGGGCTCGGGCCCGACCAGGCGACGTCGGGCTTCATGACGCAGGTGATCGCGGTCGCGGTGCAGGAAGGCGGGATGCCCGTGCCGCGGGGCGGCGGCGCCAAGCTCGCCGAGGGGCTCGTGCAGCTCATCCGCGACCACGGCGGCGTCTGCGAGACCGACCGCGACGTCGAGCGCGTGCTCGTGCGCTCGGGTCGCGCGGTCGGCATCCGGCTCACCGACGGCGAGACGATCGAGGCCGAGCGCGCGGTCGTCGCGAACGTGACCCCGACCCAGCTCCACGAGCGTCTCCTCGCGGACGCCGACGTGCCTCTGCCGGTGAGGGAGGGCGCGCGCGGCTTCCGCTACGGCCGCTCCGAGATGCAGATCCACTACGCGCTCTCCGAGCCGCCGCGCTGGGAGGGCGACGAGCGGCTAGGCGGGACGGCCGTCGTCCACGTCACGCCGGGCCTCGACGGGGTTTCGCGCGCCGTGAACGAGGCCGAGCGCGGGCTGCTGCCGGCCGACGCGACGATCGTGGTCGGCCAGCCGCTCACGCTCGACCCGTCGCGGGCTCCCAAGGGGCGCGGCCTCCTCTGGATCCAGCTGCAGGAGCTGCCGTGGCGGATCAAGGGGGACGCGGCCGGCGCTCTCGAGATCGGCAGCGGCGACTGGACGGACGAGCTACGCGAGCGGTATGCCGACCGGATCCAGGCGCGCCTCGCGCGGCACATCCCGAATCTCGAGTCGGCGATCCTGAAGCGGGTCGCGCTCGGCCCGCACGACCTGCAGCGGGCGAACGTCAACCTCCGGCACGGCGATCCGTACGGGGGCTCGCTCGCGCTCGATCAGAACTTCCTCTGGCGCCCCTTCGGTCGCAGCCCCGGGCATACGACGCCGGTCGAGCGGCTCTGGCAGATCGGGGCGAGCACCTGGCCCGGCCCGGGGCTCGGCGCCGGCTCCGGAACGCTCGTCGCGCGCAAGCTGCTCGAGCCGCCGCTCACGCAGCGCGCGGTCGCACGGGCCCGTGCTCTCGCAGGCCGGCGCGCGTAGCTTCTTGCTCAGAAATCCGCGGGGTGACACGATCCGTACGGGTGTCGAGGGTGCCGGACCGGGCGTTGTTCTCCATCTCGCAGGTGAGCTCGCTTGCCGCGAGCTTCGCCGACGACGTCCGCGCCTATGCCGAGGCCGGCGCCGACGGCATCGGCATCTGGGAGCTCAAGCTCGGCGACGGCTCGCTCGAGGAGTTCCAGGCGAGCGGCCTCGGCTCCGCGACGGCCGTGCCCACGGTTCCGTCCGTCCACCCGTTGCCGCTGCTGCCCGGTCCCGAGACCGTGCGCGAGCGCGTCGACTCGCTGCTCCGCTCGCTCGAGGTGCTCGCGCCGTACGAGCCGGCGGCGATCCTCTGCTTCACAGGCCCCGGCGACCGCGAGACCGCGGTCCGCGGCGTGCGCGAGGTCGCGCGCGAGGCGGAGCGGCTCGGGCTGCGGCTGGCCGTCGAACCGTTCCAGCTCCAAGGAATCGAGAGCTGGTCGATCCTGAACACGCTCGGCGACGCCGCCGAATTCCTCGAGGAGGTGGGCAGCGACGCGGTCGGGATCCAGTTCGACGTCTGGCACCTCTGGAACACGGCGGACCTGCTGGAGGAGATCCCGCGCCACGCGCAGCTCATCGCCGGCGTGCACGTGAGCGACTGGCGCGAGCCGACCCGCGGCTGGGCCGATCGGGTGCTCCCAGGCGACGGCGCTGCTGACTTGCCGGCCATCCTCGGCGTCTTAGAGGACGTGGGCTGGAAGGGGTTCTACGACCTCGAGATCTTCTCCGACAACGGCGCCTTCGGCAGCGCGTATCCCGACTCGCTCTGGGATCTCGACGCCGCCGAGCTCGCGCGCCGCGGTCGGGAGGCATTCATGCAGTGCTGGTCGAAAAGGAGGGTCCCGGCGCAGGCCGCGGGCCGGAGAGGAGAGACATGAGGGTAAGCAAGCGGGCGCGCTGGGCGCTCGTGATCGTTGCCGCTGCGGCACTCGTCCTCGTCGCGGCCGCGGCGGCTCGCACACACTCGAGCGCGAAGAAGGGCCCGATCGTCATCGGCTGGGCCCACGACGACTCGGCAGGGCCCATGGGCCCGTTCGATCTCCCGGCGCTCGCCGCGGCCAAGATCGAGCTGGCGAAGATCGACAAGAAGGGCGTGCTCGGCCGGAAGATCGTGCTCAAGACCTGCGACACGCAAAAGGACGACCCGACGGCGTCCAAGGCCTGCGCCGACCAGCTGATCGGCAAGGGCGCCAAGATCATCTTGACCACCTGCGACGTGAACCTCGCGGCGCCGGTCGTGCAGGAAGCGATCAAGCACCACCTGCTCACGGTCGCGCCGTGCATCGGCACCGATCAGCTGGGGCCGAAGTTCCCCTTCTGCGGCGGAACCGACCTCTGCTTCAGCTTCGGCAACCTCGCGCAGGACGAGGGCTCTGCGATGGCGCAGTTCGCCTGGGATCACGGCTGGAAGACCGCCGACATCGCCAAGGACAACGCGATCATCTACTTCACGGCCGTCGTCAACGCGTTCAAGGCCCGATTCACCCAGCTCGGCGGCAAGATCAAGTTCCAGACGACCTACACGGACTCGCAGTACCACGGCAACAACGTCGGGAATGCCGTCAGCGCAATCAATGCCCACGCGAAGCCTGCCGTCATCGTGACGGCTACGGCCGGAGCGTTCGGGTCGCTGGCACCGCTCATCACCGGCCTGCGGACGGCCGGGAACAAGACGCCGGTACTCAACTCGTGGGCGGGCGACGGCACGTACTGGCTGCCACCGAACCCGAAGGTGACGAACTACTGGTTCGTGACGTACGCGAACGCGTTCGGCCAGGATCCGAGCAAGACCGTGAACCAGCTCGCCAAGACGATCAAGGCAGCGACCGGCGGCTTCATCACGGGGCCGGCGGCGATGGACGGCATCGCCCTCGCGATCAAGCGGGCGCATGGCTCGCTGGTGGGCTCGAAGCTCGCCGCGGTGATGCAGAAGTTCCACAAGGTGCCCACGATCTCCGGCAAGGTCAGCTTCTCGAAGAAGCTGCACTCGGTCTTCGGTCGCGCCTACCGCGTGGTCGAGATCAACAACAACAAGCCGAGCGAGAAGGGCATGGTCACCGCAAAGAGGGTCCCGAGCAGCCCCGATCAGCCATAGGGGTTGACTGCGGTCCCGCAGACCGAGACGCAGAGGAGGCCCGGAGGATCGCTCCGGGCCTCCTCCGTCTCCCGTTCCTTCGCGGGCGTCCAGGCGCTCCGCGACGTGACGCTCGAGCTTCGGCCGGCGGAGGTCGTCGGCCTGATCGGGCCGAACGGCGCGGGCAAGTCGACGCTCGTCAACGTGCTCAGCGGTTTCGACCGGCCGAGCAGCGGACGTGTCCTGCTCGAGGACCGCGACGTGACGCGGTGGCCGGCGCACCGTCGTGGGCGGCACGGGCTCGCTCGCACCTTCCAGCACAGCCATGCCTTCCGCGGGCTGACGGTGCGCGAGAACGTCGAGGTGTCGGCGCTCGGGGTCGGTGCGTCGGGTCGAACGGCTGCGCACCTCGCAGGCGAGCTCCTGGGGCTGGTCGGTCTCGCGGGGTACGCCGATCGTCCCGCCTCCGAGCTGGCGCACGGAGACGAGCGGCGACTCGGCGTGGCGCGAGCGCTCGCGACGGAGCCGCGCTTCGTGCTCATGGACGAGCCGGCGGCGGGTCTTCCGGAGGCGGAGATCCCCAGCTTCGCCGCCGCGGTCAACACGGTCCGAGAGCGTGGCGCAGGCGTGTTGCTCGTCGATCACAACGTCGCGCTCGTGTTGAAGGTCTGCGAGCGCATTCACGTGCTCGACCAGGGGACGACCCTCGCCGAGGGAACGCCCGGGGAGATCCGTAGCCACCTCGGTGTCGCCGCCGCATACCTGGGCGAGAGCGCAGCGGAGGACCTCGAATGAGCGCGCTGGCTCTCGAGAAGCTCTCCGTCCGTTACGGAGCCGTCGAGGCCGTGCGCGAGCTCTCGCTCGAGGTGAAGCCGGGTCAGATCGTCGGCCTGATCGGCCCGAACGGCGCCGGCAAGTCGTCGACGCTGCACGCGGTCATGGGCGTTGCCCCGGTCACCGGCGGCGACGTCCGGCTCGACGGACGAACGCTGGTCGGCCGCCGGCCCGAGGACATCGCGCGGCGTGGGATCGCACTCGTGCCCGAAGGGCGCCGCATCTTCGGCGAGCTCACGGTGGAGGAGAACCTCCGTCTCGGGTTGGCGGCGCGCCGAGCGCGGGCGAACGGCCACGGCCTGGCGCGCGCCTACGACCTCTTCCCGATGCTGCGCGAGTTCCGCTCGCGCCACGCCGGCGCACTCTCGGGTGGCCAACAGCAGCAGCTCGCGATCGGGCGTGCGCTCGCAGCGGACCCCGACGTCCTGCTCCTCGACGAGCCCTCACTTGGGCTCGCACCGAAGATCGTCGACGCCGTCTTCGAGGCCCTGGCGCAGATCAGGGACGCCGGCCTCGCCGTCCTGCTCGTCGAGCAGCGCGCCCAGCGAACCGTTGCGCTGGCCGACGAGTCGCACGTGCTCGCAAACGGGGAGCTCCGACTCACGCTCGGCCCGAAGGACGCGGGCCACACCGACCGTCTCGTCGCCGCCTATCTCGCATGACGCTCGCTTTTCTCAACCTGACCTGGCCGACCTTCGCGGACGGTCTCGAGCTGGGCGGCATCTACGCGCTGATGGCCGTCGGGATCGGGCTCGTTTTCGGGGTCCTTCGTCTCGTCAACTTCGCCTACGGCCAGCTCATCATGGCCGGCGCCTACGCCCTCGCGTACGGCGCGACCTGGAACCTCCCAAACTGGGAGTCGATCCTGCTCTGCTTCGGCGTCGTGCTCGTGCTTTCGGTGCTGATGGACCGCCTCGTGTTCCGGCCGCTGCGCCTGCACTCGCCCGCCGTGATGCTCGTGGCGACCTTCGCAGTCGCATTCCTCCTCCAGAACGTCGCGCTGCTCAAGTTCGGCGCGCTCCCCCGCAGCGTCGGCTCGCTCGCGCTCCTCAATGCCCCCTGGGACATCTTCGGCGTCGAGATCAAGAAGATCGCGGTGATCTCGGTCGCAACCGCGGTCGGTTCCCTCACCATCCTCCAGCTCCTGCTGACTCGGACGCCACTCGGCCTCCACATGCGCGCCGCGGCGACGGACTTCCGGACGGCACGGCTGCTGGGCGTTCGCGCAAACCGGGTGATCGGGGCAGCAGTGATCCTCTCGGGGCTGCTCGCGGCGGTCTCCGCCGTGATGCTGAGCGTCCAGGACATCAACGTCGTGCCCGCGTTCGGCCTGCAGGACACGATCGTCGTCCTCGCCGGCGTCGTCCTGGGCGGGCTCAACCGGCCGATTCCCGCCACGCTCGGAGGCTTTGCGATCGGCTTCGCGACAGGGATTCTCGGCGGCGTACTGTCGTCGAACCAGGTCCAGTACCTGCCCGCCTTTGTCTTTGCGGCGGTGATCGTCGTGCTCCTCCTCCGTCCGAACGGCCTCTTCACCCGGGCCACGGGAGCCGTGGAGCGCGTGTGAACCAGCTTCGCCGGCTACCGGAGCTGTTCGCGCCGGCGTTGCTGATCCTCGCGACGGCGTGGCTCGGGCTCGCGGTGTCCGGTTACCTGCAGGCCTATTTCGTCGACACGCTCGTGAAAGTCGCGATCGTCGTCGCCCTCTACGTCTTCATCGGCAACTCGGGCGTCCTGTCGTTCGGACAGATCAGCTTCGTCGCGCTCGGCGCGTGGACGGCGGGGCTCCTCACGATGCCTGAGGACGAGAAGCGGATCGGATTGCCGGGTCTCGCCCACTTCCTGCTCACCACGAACACCGGCAACGCCGCCTCCCTCGCGCTCGCCGCGGCGGTGGGCGGGATCGCAGCGCTCCTCGTGGGGCTGCCGCTGATGCGGCTCTCGGGCCTCGCTGCCGGAATCGCGACGTTCGCCGTGCTCGAGATCACGAACAACGTGCTCAACTACGACGGGTCGATCGGTCCGTCGCTGAACAACTTCTCGTCGGTCCCGGCGACGACCGGGATCTGGCAGGCGGCTATCGCCGGCTTGATCTGCGTCGCCGTCTCCTACGTGTACCAGCGCACCCGCTTCGGGCGCATGCTGCGGGCGACCCGCGAGGACCCGGCCGCCGCCGCGGCGGCGGGGATCTCGATCTACCGGCAGCGCCTGCTCGCCTTCACGCTCTCCGGCGCGCTGGCGGGCTTCGCCGGCGGGATCTACGTCCACCTGCAGCCGCTGGCGGCCAGCAACCTCTACCTGGATCTCACGTTCATCACGCTCGCGATGCTCGTCGTCGGCGGGTCCGGAAGCCTCCTCGGAGCTGTCGTCGGCGCCCTGGCGCTGAACGGGATCTTCTCCTTCTTCTCGGCCGCGACGAACGGCGTCGGCGTTCTGGGCTGGCATCTGACCGTCCCGTCGGGCACGGCCGAGATCGTGCTAGGGACGCTGATGGCGGTCGTGCTCATCCTCCGGCCGAGCGGCCTCACGGGTGGCCGCGAGCTGTCCCTGCCACGGCGTCGCCGGCCCGTGGCCGACCTCGAGAAAGCGAGGGCCACGACATGAGGTTCAGCATCTACAGCGAGCTCCAGAGCTGGCCGGGGAAGCCGTACGACCGGCTCTACGGCGAGGTGCTCGAGCAGATCGAGAACGCCGACCGGCTCGGCTACTCCGCATACGCCGCGGTCGAGCATCTCTTCTTCCCGAAGTTCTCCGCATCGGCGAACGTCTTCGGCCTGTTCGGGATGGCTGCGGCCCGTACGAGCCGCATCAACTTCCGCACGATGCTGCACATCCTCCCGTACCACAATCCGCTCGTCCTCGCGGCCCAGATCCACGAGTTCTCGCTCCTCACCGGCGGCCGCTACGAGTTCGGCGTGGGCCGCGGGCACGGCTGGATCCCGCTGCCCGCGGGGATGCCGCTCGACGAGACCTCCCGGCCGCGGTACGAGGAGGCGCTCGACCTCTTCATCGAGGCCTTGCACTCCGACGTCGTCAGCTTCGAGGGCGAGCACTGGAACGTGGAGGACAGCCAGGTCATCCCGTTCAGCGGGCACAAGTTCCGCGTCGTGCTCGGGGGCACCTCCGACCGCACGTACGACCTCGCGGCGAAGCACGGCTGGGCCGTCGCGGTGCCGCCGCTCCTTCCGTACGCCGCGCTCAAGGACCAGCTCGACCTCTACCGCGCGAAATGCGCCGAGTACGGCACGACACCGGACATCATCTGGATCCACGCCTGCTACCTCGACGACGACGCCGAGCTCGCGCGCCGTGAGGCCGAGCAGCACATGCGCGGCTTCCTCGAGGGAAACGCGTCGCCGCTCACCGAGCACCCGGTGCCGCCCGCCGACGCGCTCAACGCGGCCGGCTACGGCTTCTACGCGTCCGGGATCATGGAAAAGCTCGCGGCCACCCCGTACGACAAGATGATCGCCGGCGACATCGTCTGGGTCGGCACGCCGGAGGACGTGCTCCAGCGCATCCGCGAGACGATCGAGGTCTGCGAGGGGTTGACGGAGATCGCGATCACCACCAATCCGGGCGGCGTCGAGCACTGGAAGGCGATCAAGGCGCAGGAGCTCTTCGCGGAGCACGTCATCCCCGTGGTCCAGCGAGAGACCGGGGCGGTCGCGGTCGAGGCGTGACGTCCGTCGTCGTAGCGGGGGCAGGGTCGATCGGCTCCCTGCTTGCGGCGCATCTCGCGCGAGTCGCAGACGTCACGGTGCTGACGCGGCGGGAGGAGCACGCCGCGGCGCTCCGGGAGGACGGTCTCCGCGTCTCGGGGCGCGCCGATTTCACGGCGCGGCTCGGCGCGACCGCCGATCCGGCGGCGCTGCCGGGGGGCGCCGAGCTCGCGATCCTCGCGTGCAAGAGCACCGACCTCGAGTCGCTCGCCGCGCGCCTCGAGGGGACGCTCGCGGGCGCGACGGTGATGACGATCCAGAATGGGCTCGGGGCGGAGGAGATCGTCGCTGCGCACGGCGAGTGGCCGCTTCTCTCGGCAGTCACGTTCATGAGCGGCACCCGTCACGGCGACGCGCACGTCGAGTACGTCCTCGACACGGCCACGTGGGTGGGGCCGCATCGCGGCACGACGGAGGCCGACGCGCGACGCGTGGCGGAGCTGATCCAGGCGGGCGGGCTGCAGGCGGAGGCATTTCCGGATTTGCGCCCGGCGCAGTGGTCGAAGCTGATCTTCAACGCGACCGTGAACGGCGTGGCGGCGCTGACCGGGCTCCCGCACGATTTCCACTTCGCGCAGACCGCCGAGCTGTCCGATCTCGGCCACCTCGTCCGCGACCTCGTCGACGAAGGCAAGGCGGTCGCCGCCGCGGCGGGCGTCGAGCTCCACGACGACCCGTGGGAGATGAACGTCCTCGCGACGCAGCGCGGGCATCGGCACTTCCCCTCGATGCTCGAGGACGTCGAGGCGCGCCGACCGACGGAGCTCGAGCTGATCAACGGTGCCCTCGTGCGCGAAGCGGAGCGGCACGGGGTGGCGGTGCCGCTGCAGACGGCGCTCTATAGGCTCGTCAAGGCGAGGGAGGCGAGCTACTCGGAGTGAGGATTGCCGTGGTCGGATGCGGGGCGGTGGGGTCGCTGTTCGCGGCGAACCTCTCCCTGCTCGAGGACGTCGAGGTCTGGGCCTTCGACCTCAACGAGCTCCACGTCGCGGCCATCAACCGCGACGGGCTACGGCTCTCGGGAGCCGGCGACGTGGTGGGGCATCCGCGGGCCACGAGTGACGCCGCCGAGCTCCCGCCCTGCGGCTTCGGCATCGTCGCGACGAAGGCGATGCACACCGATGCCGCGATCGCGGCAACCGCGCACGCGTTCGCCGACGGCTGCGTCGCCACGGTGCAGAACGGGCTCGGCAACGAGGAGGCGCTCGCCCGGCATGTCGAGCGTGTGATCCGCGGCACGACGTTCCCCGCCGGGAAGCTGCTCGGCCCCGGTCACGTGCAGTGGGACGTGAAGGGCGACACGACGTTCGGCCCCTACGACGAGCGGACGCCGCTCGCCGAGGTGGAGCGGCTCGCCGACGCGTGCACGCGTGCCGGGATGCCTGCCCAGGCAGTCGAGGATGCGCGCGGCCCGCAGTGGCGGAAGGTCATCTTCAACGCCTCCACGAACCCGATCGGGGCGCTCACGGGCCTCACCCATGGCCGCGTGTGCGAGCGGCCCGACCTGCGCGCGCTCGTGACGGGCCTCGTCGACGAGGGCAAGGCCGTGGCGGCCGCGCAGGGAATCGAGCTCGACGCCGACCCGGAGGAGCTCATCGACCATGCCGCCCGCCCGGACGTCGCCTACGACCACAAGGCGTCGATGCTGCAGGACGTCGAGGCCCGGCGCGAGACGGAGGTCGACTATCTCAACGGCGGCATCGTCCGTTTCGGCCGTGCGGGCGGCGTCCCGACGCCGCTCAATGCCGCGATCCAGGCGCTCGTGAAGGGAAGGGAGGCCTCGTGGACGCAGAGCTGACCGCGCGGCATACGCGCGTCCGCGAGGCGCTCGAGCGGGAGGGGCTCGACGTGGCGCTCGTCTGCGGCTCGGAGTACACCGGCTTCGAGGGAGCGGTGACCTACCTCTCGGGCTTCCAGATCGTCCACCGCTACGCGTACGTCGTCCTCCCCCGCGAGGGCGACCCCGCGATCGTGTTTCCGGCGGAGGCCCGCTACGTCGGTGAGCACGGGGACTCGCAGATCGCCGACCAGGTCTTCGCCGACCGGCCGGGCGAGTGGCTGGCCGACCGGCTGCGCGGGCGGCGGGTCGGCGTGTACGGGCTCGACTACGTGATGACGGTGCGGGACTACGCGGCGCTGGCGGACGCGGCCGAGCTCGTGCCGTGGGACGAGCAGTTCGACCTTGCCCGCGCGGTCAAGTCGGAGGCCGAGCTCGCCTCGGTGCGGGAGAGCGTCGAGATAAACGTCGCCGGCTTCCACGCCTTCCGCGAGACGTGGGCTCCGGGCCGCAGCGCCGCCGAGGTGCTGGCGCCCGCCGAGCGGGTCTTCGTGGAGCGCGGCTGCGGCCGCCTGACCATGAACATGGTGCTCGTCGGCGCGGAGTTCGCGATCGCGCGCGAAGACACGGTCTTCGGCGACTTCACGATCCCGTCGCTCGAGATCGCCGGGCCCGGCGGCCACTGGGTCGAGGTCTCGCGCGCCCTGGGCACTCCGAGCGACGAGGTGAAGCGGATGCTCGAGGCGTACGCGGAGTACTACGAGGTCGCGCAGACCGCTCTCCACGCGGGCGCGACGGCGCACGACGTCCACCGCGCCGTCTCGGCCGGCTTCACGCAGCGCGGCTACCACCTCGGCCACGTGACGGGCCATTCGATCGGGATGACGATGATCGAGCACCCGCGCATCGGCGAGGGCATCGAGACGGAGCTCGCGGCGAACATGGTCTTCTCCATGCATCCGCACGCCATCGCGGCCGATGGTCGAGAATGCCTCTATATGCAGGACACCTGGCTGGTCACGGAGGACGGCGGCGTGCCGCTCGCGGGCCTGGAGATGCGGATCTGGTGAGCGCTCCTAATGCCGATGAGTTCGCTCCGATCCTCGAAGGTCAGGGCGCTTCCGACTACGAGCGCTACCTCCGCACCGACGAGCTCCTCGCTCTCCAGAAAGGGCCGGACGAGTGGGTGCACCGCGACGAGCTCCTCTTCCAGACCGTCCACCAGTCGTCGGAGATCTGGCTCAAGCACGCCTGGATGGAGGTGGAGGAGGCGACGCGGCTGATCGAGACCCGCGACCTCGCCGGCGCATTGCGCCTGCTCGGGCGCGCGAACCACGCCATTCGCTACGTGATCTCGTTCCTCGAGCACCTCGAGCTGATGTCGCCGTGGGAGTACCAGGAGGTGCGCCGCGTGCTCGGCCACGGCTCCGGCTTCGATTCGCCCGGTTTCCGCGGGATCCGGGACGTCTCGCCGGGCCTCTACGCGGCCTTCGACGCGCTGCGGCGCGAGCGCGGGCTCTCGCTGCTCGAGGTCTACACCCAGGGCCGCGAGCACGAGGACCTGTACCAACTCGCCGAGGCGCTGATCGACTGGGACGAGCAGGTCGGTGTCTGGCGCTTCCGCCACGTGAAGATGGTGGGCCGCGTGATCGGCGAAGACGTAGTCGGAACCCAGGGCACGCCGGTCGAGCTGCTGGCCGGCCTGATCAAGCACAAGATGTTCCCCGAGCTCTGGGCGGTGCGTACGGAGCTCACGGAGCTGGCGAAGCAGTCGGATTGATCCCGCTCGAGGAGATCCGCCGGGCACGCGAGCGGATCAGCGATGCAGTGCTGCCCTCCCCGCTCGTGCAGTTCGAGGAGCACATCTGGCTCAAGCTCGAGAACCTTCATCCGATCGGGTGCTTCAAGCTGCGCGGCGCGCTGAACAAGGTGCGCTCCGAGCCCGAGGTGCGCGATCTCGTCACCGCAAGCGCGGGGAACATGGCGCAGGGCGTCGCGTGGGCAGCGCGAGAGGTGGGCGTCAACGCGACGGTCGTCGCGCCCGAGTTGGCACCCCGCACGAAGCTCGACGCGGCGGAGCGCCTCGGCGCGCGAGTCGTCTCCGTTCCGTACGAGGAGTGGTGGCAGGCAATGGTCGACCGCGGACGAGACGGCATCGAGGGGCTCTTCGTCCATCCGACCGACGATCCGGCGGTGATGGCGGGGAACGGCACGATCGGCCTCGAGCTCTGCGAGCAGCGCGACGTCTTCGACACCGTGATCGTGCCGTGGGGAGGCGGCGGCCTGACGCTCGGGATCGCGAGCGCGCTCAAGGCTCTGCGGCCCGGCGCGCGAGTCGTCGCCGCCGAGCCGGCGACCGGAGCGCCGCTGAGCGCCGCCTTCGCCGCCGGCGCGCCCACGGAGATCGAGTTCGAGCGCTCGTTCGTCGACGGCGCCGGCGGGCCTGCGCTCCTCCCGGGGATGTGGGAGCGGGCCACGAAGCTCGTCGACGAGGCGGTCCCGGTGCCGCTCGCCGAGGTGGAGGAAGCGATCCGGCTGCTCGCCGCGCGCGCCCACGTCGTCGCGGAAGGCGCCGGCGCGCTCGCGCTCGCGGCCGCGCTGCGACGGGACGACCGCTGCGTCTGCATCGTCAGCGGTGGGAACATCGACCCCGACGTCTACGCCGGGATCATCAGTCCGGCAGCAGCGGCATAGACCAGCCGGAGTCGCGACCCAGGAGAACGGCACGCGTGATCGCCGTCGTGCCGAAGCGGTCGCGGATCGCGTCGACCGCCGCGTCGATGGCCTCGTCGGGTCCGAGCAGCAGCTGATGCGTCCGGTCGTCCTCGAGCATGGCGACCGAGCACCCGATCAGCGTGATTCCGCGCCGCTCGATCAGCGGCGTGGCCGTGGCGAGCAGCGCGCGTGCCGTGACGAGGATCGCCTGCGTGCTCGCGGTTGCGAAGGGGAGGGTGTGAGAGCGCGTCGCTCGCTCGAAGTCGCCGAAGCGGAGTCGAAGCACGACCGTGCGGCCGACGCGCCGCGCTGCGCGCAGCCGCCGCGCGATGCGGTCGACGATGGAGACGAGCGTCGCGTCGATCGTCTCGGCGGAGTGGCGTCCCCTCCCCAGCGCGCGCTGCGAGCCGATCGAGCCGCGCCGGCGGCCCGGCTCGACGCGCCGGAAGTCGCGGTTGTGCGCGAGCGCGCTCAGCTGGTGTCCGGCCCCCCGGCCGAGCATGGCCACGAGCGTCGACTCCGAGAGCGCGGCCAGCTCGCCCACCGTCCGCACGTTCCACGCCTGCAAACGCCGCGCCGTCGCGGGCCCCACGCCCCACACGCACTCGACCGGCAGCGGGTGCAGGAACTCGAGCTCGCGATCCGCGGGGACGACGAGGAGACCGTCCGGCTTCGCAACCCCGCTCGCGACCTTGGCAAGGAACTTCGTGCGCGCCACGCCGACCGTGACAGGGAGCCCGACGCGCTCGCGGACGGCGTGGCGCAGCCGGACGGCGATCTCCGCCGCCGAGCCCGCGATCCGCTCCATGCCGCGGACGTCGAGGAAGGCTTCGTCGATCGACAGCCCTTCCACCACCGGCGACGTGTCCTCGAAGACGGCGAAGAGCGCACGGCTCGCCTCCGTGTACGCGGAGAACCGCGGCGGCACGACGACGGCCGCGGGGCAGAGGCGACGCGCCTGCCGTCCGCTCATCGCGGTGCGGACGCCGTACGCCTTCGCCTCGTAGCTCGCCGCCAGCACGACGCCGCCGCCGACAATCACCGGCTGACCGCGGAGCCGCGGGTCGTCCCGCTGCTCGACCGACGCGAAGAACGCGTCCGCGTCCGCATGAAGCACGAACATATGTTCGCTTAGGCTACAGCTGCGCGAGCGCCGCGTTGAAGCGGTCGATCTCGTCGGCGGTGTTGTAGTGG
>Ga0070739_10002360_pt1 | contig 25626 bp, 22 predicted proteins | sample Coa_R1_7_FD_66445 | JGI IMG/M metagenome (GOLD analysis project Ga0070739, IMG submission 66445) | Surface soil microbial communities from Centralia Pennsylvania, which are recovering from an underground coalmine fire - Coalmine... | ecosystem: Environmental > Terrestrial > Soil > Unclassified ...
CGCCTCCAGTTCGGCGACCTGCGCCCGCAATTTCGAGACCTCGTCGAGCAGCCCGTTGAGCGCCCGGGCGATCGGGTCGGGAATGTCGCCGCTGACGCCATACGGCTCGAAGGCCGGCGGCGCCTCGGTGCGGGTGCCGTGGCGGGCGACCTGGCGCGCCGGGTTGCCGACCATCGTGGCCCGGTCCGGCACGTCCTGGAGCACGACGGCGGCGGCGCCGATGCGGGCGCCGTTGCCGACCCGCACCGGGCCCAGCACCTGCGCGCCGGAACCGACGATGACGTTGTTCCCCAAAGTAGGATGCCGCTTTTGCCCGGCCTGGTCCGCCGAGGGCCGCGTGCCGCCGAGGGTGACGCCGTGGTAGAGCGTGCAGTCGTCGCCGATTTCGGCGGTTTCGCCGACGACGACCCCCATGCCGTGGTCGATGAACAGCCGCCGGCCGATGTGGGCGCCCGGATGGATCTCGATCCCGGTCAGGATCCGGCCGATCTCGGAGACCAGCCGCCCGAGCAGATGCCAGCGGCGCAGCCACAGCCAGTGGCCGACGCGGTAGTAGAGCAGCGCATGGAAGCCCGGATAACAAAGCACGACTTCCAGGCGCGAACGCGCCGCAGGATCGCGGGCCAGAGTGGCGTCAATCTCGTCGCGCAGGCTTTTCAGCAGCATTGGCGTCACTATGTTATTCGTCGGCGAGCACCGCCGGCGCTCGCGCCGGCGGCGCACCCGCGGCCCCCGAGGGAGGATATAATTATCCGACAAAAACGATCAAGAAAGGCGGCGGGGCAAACGGTAAGCGGCGGCCGAATAACCCTCGGAGGCGGACGGAAACATCCGGGCCGCGCACGCGATGCCTGACGTCATCATCAACGGCCCCGAGGGGCGGATCGAGGGGCGCTACCACCACGTGCGGCAAGGGGCGGCGCCGATGGCGCTGGTGCTGCACCCGCACCCGCTGCACGGCGGCACGATGAACAACCGCGTCGTGCACGCGCTGTACCAGTGCTTCGTGCGCCGCGGTTTCTCGACGTTGCGCTTCAACTTCCGCGGCGTCGGCCGCAGCCAGGGCAGCTTCGACCGGGGCGAGGGCGAATTGTCCGATGCGGCGGCGGCACTCGACTGGCTGCAGACCTACAACCCGAACGCCACCTCGTGCTGGGTCGCCGGCTATTCCTTCGGCGCCTGGATCGCGATGCAGCTGCTGATGCGCCGGCCCGAGATCGAAGCCTTCATCGCCGTGTCGCCGCCGGCCAACCAGTACGACTTCACCTTCCTCGCGCCCTGCCCGTCCTCCGGCCTGATCCTCCAGGGTGACCAGGACAGTGCCGTGCCGATCGAGTCGGTGCAGAAGCTCGCCCACAAGCTGTCGCACCAGCGCGACATCAAGATCGACTTCCGCAAGATACCCGGCGCCGACCACAGCTTCGCCGACCAGGTCGAGCCGCTCGCCGGCCACGTCGAGGCGTACATCGCCGAGCACCTCGGCGCCGCCGCCCGCCCCGCCCCCGCCCAAGGCCGCGCCGCGCGGTAAGCCGCGCGTCCGTTCCTTTCTAGGGGAACCTACGGCTATTGGAGACGATCGTGCATTTCGCCGATGCGATGGTAGCCGGCGCGACGGCTTGAGTGACCGAACGCTGCTGCAATATCCTGGTCAGGATGACTAGAACGATACCGCAAGATCGGCCCGATCGGTGGGCGCTGCAGGATGCGAAAGCGCGCTTCAGCGAGGTCGTGCGGCGTGCGCGCAGCGAGGGTCCGCAACTCGTAACCGTGCATGGCCGCGACGAGGTCGTAATTCTCGCCGCGGAAGAGTTTCGCCGGCTGAGGGGCGAGCAGACCGGAGCGGCTCTGATCGCCGCACTGCAGGCATCACCGCATCGCGCCATAGACATCGAACCGCCCCGCCAAAGGCTGCCCGTGCGCGATGTAGATCTGTGACCGGCTGGCTGCTGGATACGAACATCCTGTCCGAATTGCGCCGACCGAGGCCCAATACCAGGGTTGTCCGTTTCATCGCCTCCCAGCCGCTCGACCTGCTGTTCGTCAGCATCGTCACGTTGCCGAAATTCGCTTCGGCATCGAGCAGGTCATCGATCCGACGCGCCGGGCCGAGCTGAACGACTGGCTCACGCACAGGGTCAGGCCGATGTTCGAGCAGCGCACCCTCGGGATAAGCGAGGACGTCATGTTCAAGTGGCGACTGCTGGTTGAAGAAGGCCGGAAGGCGGGCCATACCTTCTCGCAACCGGACCTCATCATTGCTGCAACCGCTTTACAGCACGGCCTCACGGTCGTTACGCGCAACTCCAGTGACTTTGAGAGAGCGCGATCACCCGTTCTTCTCAACCCATGGCGAGAGCACGCCTGACAGGGTGCAGGCCCCGGATTTAGTCTAGCTAGGCCTGCCCTCAATCCTCGAACGGGTCGCGCACGAGGACGGTGTCTTCGCGCTCGGGGCTGGTCGACAGGAGGGCGACGGGGGCGCCGATCAGTTCTTCGAGGCGGCGGATGTACTTGATCGCGGTCGCCGGCAGGTCGGCCCAGGAGCGGGCGCCGCGGGTGCTCTCGCCCCAGCCTTCGGCGGTCTCGTAGACCGGCTCGATCTCGGCCTGCGCCGTCGTGCCGGCGGGAAGGTGATCGTAGGTCTCGCCGCCGCGGCGATAGGCGGTGCAGATCTTAATCTCGGGCAGGCCGTCGAGCACGTCGAGTTTGGTCAGCGCGATGCCGTCGATGCCGCCGAACGTGATCGCCTGCCGCACCATGACGGCGTCGAACCACCCGCAGCGCCGGCGCCGCCCGGTCACTGTGCCGAATTCGCGGCCGCGGTCGCCGAGCAGCTTGCCGACCGCGTCCGTCAGTTCGGTCGGGAACGGGCCGCTGCCGACGCGGGTTGTGTAGGCCTTGGTGATGCCGAGCACGAAGCCGATCGACGAGGGCGCGATCCCAGCGCCGGCTGCCGCCTGCCCCGCGAGCGTGTTCGACGAGGTCACGTAGGGATAGGTGCCGTGATCGACGTCGAGCATCGCCGCCTGCGCCCCCTCGAACAGGATACGGCGGCCCTGCCGCCGCGCCTCGTCGAGCAGCCGCCAGCAACGGTCGGCGTAAGGCAGGATGCGCGGCGCCAAGTCGCGCAGCCGGTCGAGCAGCTCGCGCCGGTCCACCTCGGGCGCGCCGAGGCCGCGCAGCAGCGCGTTGTGGTGCAAGAGCACGTCGTCGAGCCGGGCTTCCAGCGCCGCCGGGTCGGCGAGGTCGCACACCCGCACCGCCCGCCGCCCGACCTTGTCCTCGTAGGCGGGGCCGATGCCGCGCCCGGTGGTGCCGAGCTTGCGGTCACCGCGGCGTTCCTCTCGGGTGCGGTCGAGGGCGCCGTGCGACGGCAGGATCAGCGCCGCGTTGTCGGCGAGGCGCAGGTTGCGCGGCGAGATGTCGAGGCCCTTCTGCCGCATCGTCTCGATTTCGGCGAGCAACGCCCAGGGATCGACGACGACGCCGTTGCCGATGATCGACAACTTGCCCGGCCGGACCACGCCGGAGGGCAGGAGGCTCAGCTTGTATTCGACATTGCCGACGACGAGGGTGTGGCCGGCGTTGTGGCCGCCCTGAAAGCGCACGACGACATCGGCGCGCTCCGACAGCCAATCGACGATCTTGCCCTTGCCCTCGTCCCCCCATTGCGCGCCGACCACCGCGACATTTGCCATTTCCCCCTCCCTCAGCCGCCGTCTGCGGCCGGCCGCTGCACCGGCACCGGCGCGCCGTGTTCCAGAAGGTGGGTGCAGCGCAGGCGCCGGGCCTCCGCGCGCCAGTCAGCGGCCCCGGACATCGCCGCCACCGTGATCCAGCCTTCGCCGCGCAACCGCCGCCCCTCCTCTTGCGCGGCGCCGAGCGGCAGCAGCACCCGCCGCCGCGGCGCCGGTTCCGGCAGGGTGCGCAGGATCGTATCGGTGTAGAGGCTGAACCCGGTCGCTGGCTCCGGGGCCGCCGGGTCGCCCGCGACATACCGCCCGCCGCGGCCGAGCTCGCCCAGCGGCCCTTTCGCGGGATCGGAGCGCGCGAAGAAGGTGAAGCTGATGCCGGTGTGGTATTCGAAGCCGCGGTTTTCGACCGGATCGACGGTGACCTTGAGGCCGGGGACGGCGGCGGCGAGGCCATCGAGCACCGCCCCGAGCGGAGCCGCCTCGTCGCGGGCCCCCGCCGGCAGCTTCAGCCGCTCCAGCGCCATTCGCGCTGCTTCGGCCGGCCCCGCCGCCGCGAGCAGCGCGCACAGAACCTCTCCGACCTCCTTTGTGCCGGCGGCGTTCGCCAGATCGGACACGGCGGCAACGTCCTTGTGATCGAGCACGGCGCGAAGCGACGCCACCAACGGCCCCGGCAATTCGTAGGCTTGCGCTATCGCCGGCACCAGCGTCGGCAGCGTGATGTCCACCGACAGCTCCGAGACCCCGATCGCGGCGAGTGCCTCGCCGGCGATGCCGATGACCTCGACGTCGGCGGCCGGGCCGGCTGCGCCGATCAATTCGGCTCCCGCCTGCCCGACCTGCCGCTCCGGCCGGATCTCGGAGCCGGAAACACGCAGCACCTGCCCCGCGTAGCTGAGGCGCAGCGGCCGCGGCAGATGGCCGAGGCGGGTGGCGGCGATGCGGGCGATCTGCGGCGTCATGTCGGCGCGCACGCCGACCATGCGGTGCGAGGCCGGATCCATCGTGCGGAAGGTTCGGCTGCCCATCGCGGCGCCGGCGCCGGCAAACAGCGTGTCCTCGAACTCGACGAGCGGCGGCTTGACCCGCTCATAGCCGTGCGCCGCCAGCACCGCCATCAAGCGGCTGACGCACAGCGCCTCGACCTCGGCCTCCGGCGGCAGCAGGTCGTGCATGCCCGCCGGCAATAGGCCCGGGTGCAGGACGTCGTTCATGCCGCCGATATTGCACGCCCGTGCGGCAGAAAGCGATTACCGCATTAGGCGGGCGACGCGGCAAGCCGGCGGCGAACGACTTGCTGCGGTGCAGTTCTCACAGATGATTGATGGTTAAATCGAGATTATCGCTATTGCACTATTTGGCGATACACAGCAAGATACGGTCTGCATCGTCTCATCCCCCTTGTTTCCCCCGACGATGCACAGGTAACCCTGTCTCTGCCATCCGACAGGGCGGGAAGCCCCGGCCGCCCCCCGGCCGGGGTTTTTCTCTTGCGCCGTCCGGTTTCCGACAGTTTTGCGGACAGCAGAGGCCCAGCCGCTGCAAACACGGCGGAAGCCGCGCGCATCGAATAAAACGCTCCCGCTTCATTTTCGCGAGCTCGAAGATTATATCTGCGGCATGGATGCGCAGACGACACTTCCAATTGCCTTGCGGCGCCTGCGCGCGAGCGGCTTGCGGCCGACACGGCAGCGGGTGGCGCTGGCGCGGCTGTTGTTCGACCAAGGCGACCGCCATGTGACCGCGGAACAGCTACACGGCGAGGCGGTTGAGGCCTCGATCCGGGTATCGCTCGCGACGGTCTACAACACGCTCCACCAGTTCACCGCGGCCGGCCTGCTGCGCGAGGTCGTGGTCGAGCCAGGCCGCTCGTATTTCGATACCAACACGCAGGACCACCATCACTTTTTCTGCGAATCCACGGGGCGGCTGCACGACATTCCGGGCGACCTTCTGAGCCTCGGGCAATTGCCGGCGCCGCCGAGTGGCACGGAGATTCGCCGCGTTGATGTAATCATCCGTGTCGGCCCGATGGCCCCGTTTTAGAATAAGTCTAAACTATTGACTTCCGCCCGCCGCGCTCTTATTAAATAAGCGTCGGCAAGGGTGAGGACCGCGGTCCCGCGGTCGCCGCTCCCGAACAGCACGGAGGGACGGATGGCATTAAAGGGCTCCAAGACAGAAGAAAACTTGAAGGCAGCGTTCGCGGGCGAGAGCCAGGCCAATCGCCGCTACCTGTATTTCGCGCAGAAGGCGGACGTCGAAGGCTACAACGACGTGTCGGCCGTCTTCCGCTCGACCGCCGAAGGCGAGACCGGGCACGCGCACGGGCACCTCGAATACCTTGAAGAGGTTGGCGACCCGGCGACCGGCAAGCCGATCGGCAGCACGTCGGACAATCTGCGCGCCGCCATCGCCGGCGAGACCCACGAGTATACCGACATGTATCCCGGCATGGCCCGCACCGCCCGCGACGAAGGCTTCGAGGAAATCGCGGACTGGTTCGAGACGCTGGCGAAAGCCGAGAAGTCGCACGCCGGCCGCTTCCAACGGGCGCTCGACACGCTCTGACGTGTCTTAGCTCCGTTTCGGAGATCGCGAGGGGCGCGGGGGCTGGGCTTTCGCGCCTCGTTTCTTTTCAGCACGCACGTTGATGCGGCGTCGGAGCAACCCGCCGCCGCCAAAGAGGTCACAGATGAGAGAAGGCAGCCTCGAGGCGCCGACCCGGCACCCGATTGCTTGGCAGGACCCGGATTTCGCGGACCGGTCGAAGACCGAGGCGGAGATGCACCGCGTCTTCGACATCTGCCACGGCTGCCGCCGCTGCTTCAACCTCTGCGACTCGTTTCCGCGGCTGTTCGACCTGATCGACAACTCGGCGACCGGCGAACTCGACGGCGTCGCGGTCGCCGATTACCAGAAGGTCGCCGACGCGTGCACGCTCTGCGACATGTGCTTCATGACGAAGTGCCCATACGTGCCGCCGCACGAGTTCAATGTCGATTTCCCGCACCTGATGCTGCGCTACCGCGCGGTCGAACTGAAAGAGCGCGGCATCCCCTGGGCGCAGCGCGAACTCGTCGAGACCGATCGCAACGGCCGGCTCGCGCGGCTCGCCACGCCGCTGGTGAATTGGGGCGGCGACCGGCACAACCGGCTGACGCGGCCGATCCTCGAAAAGGCGACCGGAGTGGACCGTCATGCGGCGCTGCCCAAGTTCCACGGGCGCACCTTCACGATGCGCGCCAAGCGATCGGCGCCGCCCGTGAACGAGCAAGCGCCGGCAGCCGGCCGCAAGGCGGTGCTCTTCGCCACCTGTTTCGTCAACTACAACAACCCGACGATCGGCGAGGCGACGCGCGCGGTCTTGGCGCATAACGGCGTCGAGACCGAGGTCGTCTACCCGCAATGCTGCGGCATGCCCCACCTGGAACAGGGCGACCTCGAACGGGTCGCCGCCGCAGCGCGCCGTGTTTCGGCGACGCTCGGTCCGTGGATCGACAAGGGCTACGACGTCATCGCGCTGGTGCCGTCATGCGCGCTGATGCTCAAATTCGAGTGGCCGCTGATCCTGCCCGACGATGCCGCCGTCAAGCGGCTCGCCGGAGCCACCTGCGACATCAGCGAATACGTCGTCGATATCGCGCGCAAGGAGGGCCTCGCGCCGGAGCTGAAGCCGCTGGACGGCGGTGTCACCCTGCACATCGCCTGCCATGCACGGGCGCAGAACATGGGGCAGAAGGCGGCCGAGATGCTGCGCCTCGTGCCGGAGACCAAGATCTCGGTCATTGAGCGCTGCTCCGGCCATGGCGGCTCGTGGGGCGTGCTCAAAGGCAATTTCGAGACGGCGCTGAAGGTGGGCCGGCCGGTGGCGCGCCAGGCGTTGCGCGACCCGCAGCCGCATCTCGCCTCGGAGTGTCCGCTGGCGGCGATGCACGTGCTGCAAGTCATGGAGCAGCAGGCCAAGGACGAAAAATTGCCGGAGCGGCCGGAGCACCCGATCGAACTGATCGCGCGCGCCTACGGCATCGGCTGACGCGGAAGCCGCCGCCGCGCGACCGTTCCTTTTCTCGTCATCGCCGGGCTCGACCCGGCATCTGCGGCGCCTCGGAGATGGCCGGATCAAGCCCGGCCACAACGAAAGAACGGCTCCGCTTTGAAAGAGGAAGCGATGACGATCACACCGACGAAATCCAAGCGCCTGCTGACCCGGGAAGACATCCTGCCGCTCGCGGAATACGTCGCGGTGCGACGCGAGCGCCGCCGCGAGATCAGCGAGATCAAGAAGCGTCGCCGGCTGGAAGTCGGCCCGTTCGCGACGTTCTACTTCGAGAACTTCGCGACGATGTGGCAGCAGGTGCAGGAGATGCTCTACATCGAAAAGGGCGGCGAAGCTCAGATCGAAGACGAATTGGCCGCATATAATCCGCTGATTCCCCAGGGAAAGGAATTGGTGTCGACCGTCATGTTCGAGATCGACGACCCGAAGCGGCGGGCGACCGCGCTGGCGCGGCTCGGCGGCGTCGAGCACAACATGTTCATCGACATCGGCGGCGACCGCGTCCGCGGCGAGCCGGACCCGACCCGCGAAAACACCGACCCGAGCGGCAAGGCCTCCTCCGTGCAGTTCGTGCGTTTTCAGTTTTCGGACAGCCAGATCGCCGCGTTCAAGACCCCCGGCGCCCGCATCCTGCTCGGCTTCGACCATCCGAATTACGGCCACCTCGCGGTCATGCCGGAGCCGGTCCGAGAAGCGCTCGCCGACGATTTCGGCTGATATGACTCGTCATTCCCGCGAAAGCGGGAATCCAGATCCGACCCCCGTCATGTGCCCCTGGGCCCCGCTTTCGCGGGGGCGGCGGAGAGGGCCTCTACGGATACGTCTCCTCCGGGTAGACGCCCCAGATGTCGCTGCGGAGCAGCCAGCCGGTGGTGTCGCCGGCTTCGATGCGGCACCATGCGCCCTGGCATTCGAGCAGCTTGGCGATGACCCCGGGTTCGGCCCGCGCGACGAGCGGCGCGGCCGGGTCGGGCTGGCGGCGCAGCTCGCGGATGCCGCCGGTGACGACGACGTCCCGCCTGCCCGTCACCATCCGCTCGTGCACCCAGCCCTGCGTTCCCTGCCAGTCGCGCACCTGACGCCAGTTGGCGAACTCGCGCACGATCTCGACCGGCATGTCCTTGCGGGTGAAGACCCATTCGATCGGGTAGCGCTCGCCCGGGCCGGCGCGCAAATTGACCTCGTCGGAACGCAGGCTGGCGAAGCGGGGCACCGGCAGGGCATGCTCGGCGCCGGCCGCCACGGCCGTATTGGCGGCCGCGATCGTCACAAGCCCCGCCGCCACCAGCGTGCGGAGGCGTCTCCCGCGCTGCGCGGGCATCCCGGTCCCCCTGTCGGCCCTTCGCAAACTCGGCTTATGGCCGCCGCGGAATTCTCGTCAAGGTAGTTGACAGAAGGCTTGGCCGGCGCGGCTCAGGCGGGGGCGGCATGGGCCGCGACGCCGCAGGTCGGGCATTCCGGGTCCTTGCCGATTCGGATGCGCTGGAACTGCGAGCGCAACGCGTCGTAGATCAGCAGGATGCCGTCGAGGCTGTCGCCGAGGCCGAGCAGCTCCTTCAGCACCTCCACCGCCTGCAAGGTGCCGAGTACCCCAGCCACGGCGCCTAGGATGCCCGCCTCCTCGCAGCGCGGCACCATGTCCGGCGGCGGCGGCTCGCGGAACAGGCAGCGATAGCAGGGGTGCCCGTCGCCGAGATAGGGACGGAAGGTCGAGAGCTGGCCTTCGAACGGCGACAGCGCTGCCGCGACGAGCGGCTTGCGCAGCCGGAAGCACCAGTCGGTCAGCAGGTAGCGTGTCGCGAAATTGTCGCTGCCGTCGGCGACGAGGTCATATTGGCCGATCAGCGCCTCGGCATTTTGAGGGCCCAGCCGCTCGGCATGCGTCTCGACTTTGATCCCGTCGTTGACGGCGGCCAGGGTCGCGCGGGCGCTCTCGACCTTGAGTTCGCCGACGCTCCGGGTCGCGTGCACTATCTGCCGCTGCAGGTTCGTGATGTCGACCCGATCGTTGTCGACGATGCCGATCGTGCCGACGCCGGCGGCCGCGAGATAGAGCAGCATCGGGGAGCCAAGGCCGCCGGCGCCCACCACCAGCACGCGCGACTGGAGCAGCCGCTCCTGCCCCTCCTCCCCCACCTCGTCGAGGATCAAGTGGCGGGCGTAGCGGCGGAACTGTTCCTCGCTGAGCTCCATGGTCCCTGCCCTTACAAACCGTCGAACAGCGCGGTCGTCAGGTAACGCTCGGCGAAACTCGGCAGGATCACGACGATCGTCTTGCCCGCCATGTCGGGGCGCGCCCCGATCTCCAGGCCGGCGGCCAATGCCGCGCCCGCCGAAATACCCACCGCCAGCCCCTCCAGCCGCGCCGCCCGCTGGGCCGTCTTGAGCGCCGTCTCGTTGCCGATGCGCACGACCTCGTCGATCAAGGTGGTGTCGAGCGTATCCGGGATGAAGCCCGCGCCGATGCCCTGGATTTTGTGGGGACCCGGCGGGCCGCCTGACAGGACGGCGCTGTCCTCGGGTTCCACCGCGACCATCTTGAGGCCGGGTTTGCGCGGCTTCAGCGCCGAACCGACGCCGGTCAAGGTGCCGCCCGTCCCGACCGCGCTGACGACGACATCGACGGCGCCGCCGGTGTCCCGCCAGATTTCCTCCGCCGTCGTCAGGCGATGAATCTCCGGATTGGCGGGGTTCTGAAACTGCTGCGGGATCAGTGCATCGGGCAGTTCGCGCACGATCTGCTCGGCGCGCTCGATCGCCCCGTGCATGCCGCGCGCGGCCGGCGTCAACTCCAGCTCGGCGCCGAGCAGCAGCAGCATCTTGCGCCGCTCCAGCGACATGCTGTCCGGCATTGTCAGGATCAGCCGGTAGCCCTTGGCGGCGCAGACGAAGGCGAGCGCGATGCCGGTATTGCCCGAGGTCGGCTCGACGATGACGGTGCCGGGTTTCAGCCGGCCGCAGCGTTCGGCCGCCTCGATCATCGCCAGGCCGATGCGGTCCTTGACCGACGACAGCGGGTTGAAGAATTCGCATTTGCCGAGGATGTCCGCCACCGCCCCCGCCTCGGCCGCGAGCCGGCGCACGCGGACCAAGGGGGTGGCGCCGATCGTCTCCAGGATGCTGTCGTAGACGCGGCCGCGGAACTCGGCCTGGCGCGGCGGCGGATTCATGGCGTCCATGGTCGCTGGCGTCAAATCTCGAAATCGCCGCTGCCGATGCCGTGGCCGCCGATGCCGGCGCGGTGGGCGCGGCCGCACAATTCTTCCAGGGTCAGCGCGTCGAGGCGGCGCATCGTCTCCTCCTCGAGCTCCTGCCAGATCGGCCGCACCACCTGGTGGCCGAGCGGGCTGCCGGCGGGGTCGCTGATCGGATCCTCGCCGGTTTCCAGCCGCCGCACCGAGCGGACGATGTCGCCGACGCTGACCCGCCGCCGCTCGCGCGCGAGACGATAGCCGCCACTCGGACCGCGAATGCCGACAAGGATCTTGTCGCGCACCAATTCCTGCAGCACCGGTTCGAGGTAGCGCCGCGGGATGCCCTGCCGCTCGGTGATCTCCGCCGAGCGAACCGGTGCGACGCCGCCATTATAGGCGATGTCGAGAACCGCCTCGATCGCGAACAGGAGCTTCTTCGTGAGCCTTATCATTTACCCGGCGGCGTTTCTCTCCGCCTTCGTCAACCGCTGAGCGGAGTTTGAGGGGCCTTTGCGCGTCGGACAAGCGCCGCCGACGCCGGTCGAGCCGAAACCGCCGGCTTGGCGGGCGCCATGCGCCGAAAATTCCGTGACGAGCGCGAAGCGCGGCCGCGCGATGCGGGTGAACACGAGCTGCGCGATGCGGTCGCCCGGTCGGATCGTGATCTCTCCGGCGGGGTTGCGGTTCCACGCCGAGATCAGGCAGGGGCCTTCGTAGTCGGCGTCGATGAGACCGACCGCATTCCCCAGCACCAGCCCCTCGCGATGCGCGAGTCCGGAGCGCGGCAGCACCAGGGCGCACCAGCCCGCATCGCCGATGCGGAAGGCGATGCCGGCCGAGATCAGGACTGCGCGCGCCTGGGCCGCCAGCGCCAGCGGCGCGTCGAGGCAGGCGTGCAGGTCGAGACCCGCGGCCTGATCCGAGCCGTAATGCGGGAAGCCCCATCCCGGCAGGCGCGGATCGAGAATTTTCAGTTCGACATCGAGCATCGGTCGAATCAGCCGCCGAGGGCGGCGGCGATGCGGTCGGCGAGGCGCGCGGCGACCGCGCGCTTGCTCATCGCCGGCCAATCCTCGACCCCGTCGGCGTCGATCAGGTGGATCGTGTTGTCGTCGCCGCCGAAGGTCTGCGTGCCGAGAGAGACGTCGTTAGCGAGAATCCAGTCGCAGCCCTTGCGCACACGCTTGGCGCGGCCGTTGGCGACGACCTCGCCGGTCTCCGCCGCGAAGCCGATGACGAGGGCGGGCCGGTCGTTGGAGCGCTGCGCGATGCTGGCGAGGATGTCCGGGTTTTCGACGAGGCGCAATGTCGGCGCCCTCCCCGCCTCCTTCTTCAGCTTCTGCGTCGCGGCGGCATCGATGCGCCAATCGGCGACGGCGGCGGCCATAACCGCCACATCCACCGGCAATGCCGCCTCGCACGCCGCCAGCATTTCGGCGGCGGTTTCGACCGGCACGAGCCGGACGCCCCGCGGCGCCGGCTCCTGGGTCGGCCCCGACACGAGCACCGTATCGGCGCCGAGGCCGGCCAAGGCCGCGGCAATGGCATGGCCCTGCTTGCCGGACGAATGGTTCGAGATATAGCGGACCGGATCGATCGGCTCGCGCGTCGGACCGCTCGTGACCAGTGCGCGCCGCCCCGCCAGCCGCCGATCCTTTCCGAAGAAATCGGCGATCGCCGCGAGAATCTCGGCCGGCTCGGCCATACGGCCGGCGCCGACTTCGCCGCAGGCGAGATCGCCCGCGGCGGGCCCGACACGCAGCACGCCCCGCGCCGCCAGGGTGGCAATGTTCGCCTGCGTCGCCGGGTGCGCCCACATCATCGCGTTCATCGTCGGCGCGATCAGCACCGGCTTGTCCGAGGCGAGCAAGGCCGTCGCAGCGAGATCGTCGGCGATGCCGGCGGCCATGCGCGCGATGAGATCGGCGCTGGCCGGCGCCACCACGACGAGGTCCGCCTCCCGCGACAGCCGGATGTGGCCCATCTCGCTCTCGTCGGTCAGCGACCAGAGGTCGGTATAGACCTTGTCCTCGCTGAGCGAGGCGACCGACAGCGGCGTCACAAAATGCTGCGCCGCCGCCGTCATCACGCAGCGCACCGCGGCGCCGTGCTCGCGCAGCCGGCGGATCAAATCGAGACATTTATAGGCGGCGATGCCGCCGGAGATGATCAGCAAGATGCGCCGGCCGTGCAGCACGTCGCGCCTCCGCAAAGTGGGCGAAAAACGACTCGCGGATGTAAATATGCTACCGCCCGAGAAAGAGCGCGAGCGCGATCGCAATCAGCGCCGCCGCGGCAATCCACAGCGGCAGGACGAGAAACGGCAGCAGCCGCGCGCGATGAGCCGCCTGCGTCGCCAGCGATTCGGCATGCAGTACGACGCCCTCGCGCGACCAGTCGCCGACCAGCCGATCGAGGCTTTCCAGGAGGCGCGGGATTCGGGCGACGGCCTCGCTGACGTTGTCGATCGTCTCGCGCAACCGCGCTTCGGGACCGCGGTTGTCGCGCATCCAGTCCTCGACGAGCGGCTGCGCGAGGGCCCAGATGTTAACGTCCGGGTCGAGGCGGCGCCCAACCCCTTCCACGAGCACCATCGTCTTCTGCAGCAGCAGCAGCTGCGGCTGGGTCTCCATGTCGAACTGCTCGGTGACGTGGAACAGCTGCGCCAAGAGGCGGGCCAGCGAGATTTCCTGCAGCGGGCGGCCGAGGATCGGCTCGCCGATCGAGCGGCACGCCTGAGCGAAGGCATCGACGGACCGACGGCTGGGGACGTAGCCCGCTGCGAAATGAACCTCCGCGACCCGCCGGTAATCCCCGGTCAGAAAACCGATCAGCATGTCCGCGAGATAGAACCGCGTCTGCCGGTCGAGGCGGCCCATGATGCCGAAATCGATGACGGCGATGGCCCCGTCCGGGTCGATGAACATGTTGCCGGGGTGCAGGTCGGCGTGGAAGAAGCCGTCGCGGAAGACCTGGTTGAAGAACGCCGTCGCCGCTTTCTGCATCAGGTCCTCGATGCGATGGCCGGCGGCGATCAACGCCTCCCGGTCGTCGACGCGGATGCCGGTGACGCGCGCGGTCGTCAGGACCGTGCGGCCGGTGCGCAGCCAATCCACGCGCGGCACGCGAAAGCTCGGATCGCCAATGAAATTTTCCGCCAGCTCCGAGGCCGCGGCGGCCTCGAAGCGAAGGTCCATCTCGATCCGCACCGACTCGGCAAGCGTGTGGACGACCTCGACCGGGCGAAGGCGCCGCAACGCCGGCTGGGCGCGCTCGATCAGCGTGGCGAGCCACAGCAAAAGGTCGAGGTCGCGGGCAAAAGCCGCCCCGATGCGCGGGCGCAGCACCTTCACCGCCACCTCGTCGCCGTCGGCGGTGCGGGCGAAATGCACCTGCGCGATCGAGGCGGCGGCGACGGGTTCCTCCTCGAACGAGGAGAACAGGTGGGCCAGCGGCCGCTGAAACTCGGCTTCGATCAACGCCCGCGCCTCGCTGCCCGGGAACGGCGGCAGGCGGTCCTGTAGCCGGGCGAGGTCGCCGGCGATCTCCTCGCCGAGGAAGTCGGCGCGCGTGGACAGGATCTGCCCGAGCTTGATGAAGCCCGGGCCGAGCTCGTTCAGCGCCATCGCCAACCGCTCGCCGGGTCGCGCGCCGACCACGACCGGCCGGCGCCCGATCAGGCGCGCGAGCCGCAGCAGAAGCGCCGTTCCGGAGATGCCGTTGATCAGAAACAGCGCGTCGTGGCGCGCCAGCACGATCGCAATGCGCACGAGGCGCGCGAAGTTGCGGCCGCTGCGAAAGAGCCCGAACACCAGCGGTCAGAGGCGCCAGGCGGAGTGCAACGCGACGATGCCGCCCGTCAGATTGCGAAACCGCGCCCGCTCGAGCCCCGCCTCCCGGATCATCGCCGCGAGCCGGCTTTGCGCCGGAAACCGGCGAATGCTCTCGACGAGATAAACATAGGCATCGCGGTCGCCGGTCACGACCTGGCCGAGCAGCGGCAGAAACCCGAAGCTGTAGAAATCGTAGAGCGGCTGCAGCAGCGGCGATACGGCGGGGCTGAACTCCAGGCAAATGAAGCGGCCGCCCGGCTTGAGCACCCGACGCGCGTCCGCCAGCGCCGCCTCGATGCGGGTGACGTTGCGCAAGGCGAAGGCGATCGCATAGAGGTCGAAGCTGCGGTCGGGGAACGGCAGCGCCTCGGCGTCGCCCGCGATCCACTCGACGCCGGCAAGAATGCCGCCGTCGATGGCGCGCGCCCGCCCGGTCTCGAGCATCTGCTCGTTGGGATCGCAGACGACGGCGCCGCCATCGCCGACATCCGCCCTCCTCTCGCCCTCTTTCGGCACGAGGTGCGGCAGCGCTCGCAAGGCGACATCGCCGGTGCCGCCGCCGACGTCGAGCAAGAGTTGGCCCGGGCGCGGCCGCAGAGCGCGGACCATCTCCGCCTTCCACCAGCGGTGGATGCCGCCACTCATCAGATCGTTCATGAGGTCATAGCGCGTCGCGACGCTGTCGAAAACGTCGCGAACTAGGGATGCCTTCTCCCGCTCCGGAACCCGTTGGAAGCCGAAATCGGTTTCGGCGCTTGTCTCTTCTTCCCTCATTGGGCAGGAAGATAGCCTCGTGCGGGCGCAGACGCCACGGCGCCAGCCACAATCCGACAACCCTGTGAGGCACGCCGCGACAGATGCCCGAGCTTCCGGAAGTCGAGACGGTGCGCCGGGGGCTGGCGCTGAAGATCAGCGGCCGGCGCATCGTCCGTGCCGAGCTGCGGCGGCCCGACCTGCGGCGGCCGTTCCCGCCGCTGCTGGCGGAGCGGCTCGGGGGGGCGCGCATCGGGGCGTTGTCGCGGCGCGGCAAGTACATCCTGATCGAGCTCGATGGCGACGGGCTGCTGCTCCTGCACCTCGGCATGTCGGGACGCATCACCGCCGGCGACGAGACCGCCGCGACACCGCGTGACCCGAAGCACGACCATGTCGTGCTGACGCTCGACGACGGCATGATCGTGCGCTTCAACGACCCGCGTCGGTTCGGCCTGCTCGACTATCTGCGGCGCGACGAGGCGGCGACGCACCCGCTGCTCGCCGGCATGGGGCCGGAACCGCTCGAAGCGGGGTTCGACGGGCGCTACCTCGCGAAAGCCCTGGTCGGCAAAATGACGCCGATCAAGTCGGCGCTGCTGGACCAGCGCGTCGTCGCCGGCCTCGGCAACATCTACGTCTGCGAGGCGCTGTTCCGCGCCCGGCTATCGCCGCGGCGGCTCGCGGGCACCGTCGTCGGCGCGCGGGCGGAGCGGCTGGCGGCGGCGATCCGGGCGGTGCTGACCGATGCGATCGAGGCGGGCGGATCGTCGCTGCGCGACTACGTGCAGGCCGACGGCGCGCTCGGCTATTTTCAGCACCATTGGGCCGTGTATGGCCGCGAGGGTGAGCCCTGCCCCGGCTGCACCTGCGCCGAGGGGGTCAACCGCATCGTGCAGGCCGGCAGGTCCACCTTTTTTTGCGCCCGTCGCCAGCGTTAAAACAGGCGCTCCCGGTGCAGAGGAGCCTGCGATGAGCGAGCGGCATTATCATAACGTCATAGTCGAGCGGCGCGGCGCCGTGGGTCTCGTCCGGCTGAACCGACCGCAGGCGCTCAACGCGCTCAACGCCGCTCTGATCGCCGATCTCGGAGCGGCGCTTGACGGGTTGGAAGCCGACGACGAAATCGGCGCCATCGTCCTCACTGGCAACGAGCGGGCTTTCGCAGCCGGAGCCGATATCAAGGAGATGCAGAGCAAAACCTATATCGGCGCCTACACTGAGGACTTCATTACGAAAGGCTGGGAGCGGGTCGCGCAATGCCGCAAGCCGATCGTTGCCGCGGTCGCCGGCTTCGCGCTCGGCGGCGGCTGCGAGGTCGCGATGATGTGCGATATCGTGATCGCAGCCGATACCGCCCGCTTCGGCCAACCGGAGATCCAGCTCGGCACGATGCCGGGCGCCGGCGGGACGCAGCGCCTGACGCGGTTCGTCGGCAAGGCCAAGGCGATGGATTTATGCCTGACCGGCCGCATGATGGACGCCGCCGAGGCCGAACGTGCGGGCCTCGTGAGCCGGGTCGTGCCGGCCGACAAGCTGATGGAGGAAGCCGTCGCCGTCGCCGAGCGCGTCGCGCAGATGTCGCGGCCGATCGCGATGATGGTCAAGGAGTCGGTCAACCGGGCCTACGAGACGACGCTGGCCGAGGGCGTGCGCTTCGAACGGCGTCTGTTTCATTCGACCTTCGCGACCGAGGACCAGAAGGAGGGCATGGATGCCTTTATCGCCAAGCGCAAGCCGTCCTTCCGCAACCGCTGAGCCGGGCGCCTGCCTCGTTGACGGCCGCGGGCCGCGCCGATATAAGCCCCTTCCCGATTCCGTGACGAGCGACGATGGCCAACCATAAATCGGCCGAAAAGCGGCTTCGCCAGACCGAGAAACGCACCGCGATCAACCGCGCGCGGCGAAGCCGGGTGCGCACCTTCGTCAAGAAGGTCGAGACGGCGATCGAAAGCGGCGACAAGGAGGCGGCGCAAGCCGCCTTTCGCCTGGCGCAGCCCGAACTGCACCGCGCCACGACCAAGGGCGTGCTTCATAAGAACACGGTTGCACGCAAGCTGTCGCGGCTCGCGACCCGCATCAACGCTCTCTAGAGGCGAGCGGCGCGCAACGCGGCGCGACGGCTGCCGCCCACACAGCACCGGCGTCAAAAGACTGCAAATTCAATTTCTTGCACGGCATAGATGTCACAGCGTCGAAAATTTTACGGACCTCTTCGGCTTTCTGGTTGCTTAGGGTTGGACACCTCAGGTAGTATGTTGACCGAGACGAGCGAAGTACAGACTTCGCGGCGTCATACATCACCTGGTCCACTGTAAAATAATCGGTTGTACTGCGTCGAGGCGCCGGCAATAGCGCCTTAATGCAGGCCAAGTGCGATCCAAGCCTGTTCTGACAAAGGTCGGCAGCAGCATGGGAATGTTGTGCCGCTTTCTCAGCTGCAAGCCTTGGGAAGGGACACCCGGCGATTGCTTTTTTGGGGGGAGAGCGGGGTGGCGGAGGCGATTCCACAGCCAATAGGCAATGCTGCAGCCGCTCCAGGGGCGCCCGAATGGCAGCGCGTTCTGGACCGGCTCAAGCAGGAAGTCGGAGAGGCCGTCTTCCAGAGATGGCTCGGCGCGATGCGCGTCGAGCGGGTCGAGAACGGCGAGGCCGTCGTCTCGCTGCCGACCCGCTTCTTGAAGGATTGGGTGGCCACCCATTACGCTGATCGATTGCTCGCCCTGTGGCGGGCAGAGAACCGCACGGTCGCCCGTGTTACCATCACGGTCGCGCCGAGCGAGCCGCGCCCGGCGGCGAAGGCGCTGGCCGAGGCCGAACCGGAGCCTTCCGGCGGCGTGGTCGAGGCCTCGCCGTCAACCGAGATCGGCGAGGACAAGAGCCAGCTTTCGGCCCCCCTCGATCCCCGCTTCACCTTCGAAAACTTCATCGTCGGCAAGCCGAACGAACTGGCCCACGCCGCCGCCCGGCGCGTCGCCGAGGCCTGCGTCGCGCCGATCCGCGCGGTGCCGTTCAACCCGCTGTTTCTTTACGGCGGCGTCGGCCTCGGCAAGACGCATCTGATGCACGCGATTGCGTGGTACGTACGCAACCGCGCGCCGGCGCGGCGGGTCATCTACCTGTCGGCCGAAAAGTTCATGTACCTGTTCATCCGGGCGCTGCGTTTCAAATCGGCGATGGACTTCAAGGAGCAGTTCCGCTCGGTCGATCTGTTGATGATCGACGACGTGCAGTTCATTGCCGGCAAGGAATCGACGCAGGAGGAGCTGTTTCATACCTTCAACGCGCTCGTCGACCAGAACCGGCAGATCGTCATCTCCGCCGACAAGTCGCCGTCCGACTTGAACCTGCAGGAGCGGATGCGCTCGCGGCTCGCCTGGGGCCTCGTCGCCGACCTGCACCCGACGACCTATGAACTGCGGCTCGGGATCCTGCATTCCAAAGCCGAACAGTCGGCCGTGAGGGTGCCGCAAAAGGTATTGGAGTTCCTCGCCCACAAAATCGTCTCGAACGTCCGCGAGCTGGAAGGCGCCCTCAACGGCCTCATCGCGCAGGCCGAGCTGGTCGGCCGCGACATCACGCTGGAGACGGCGCAGGACCTGCTCCGCGACCTGATCCGGGCCAACGAGCGGCGGGTGTCGATCGACGAAATCCAGAAGCGCGTCGCCGAACATTTCGGCATCCGCCTGGCGGAACTGATGTCGGCGCGGCGGGCCCGCGCGGTGGCGCGCCCGCGCCAGGTCGCGATGTACCTGTCGAAGCAGCTGACCTCGGCCTCGCTCCCCGGCATCGGCAAGAAGTTCGGGGGCCGCGACCACACGACGGTCATGCACGCCGTCAAGAAGATCGAGGAGCTGATCGCGGTCGACAGCACCCTGGCCGAGGATGTCGAGCTCCTGCGCCGCATGCTGCAGAGCTGAGGCGGCAGGCCGAAAGGGATGCTCCCGGGCGGGGCTTCCTGCTATGATGCGTTCCCGCATGACGGCCCCAGCGCGATTTTGCAGCGGCATCGGGTTCTCCTGCGGCCGATGACGGGGCCGGACCGCAAACCATCGTGTAGCCGCCATGAAACTGACCATTGAACGGGCCGCCCTCCTCAAGGCGTTAAGCCATGTCCAGAGCGTCGTCGAACGGCGCACGACGATCCCGATCCTGTCGAACGTGCTGTTGCGCACCGATTCGGGGCGCCTCTCGCTGAGCGCGACCGACATGGACCTGGAGATCGTCGAGCGCGTGCCCGCCCGGGTCGAGCGCGAGGGCCGCACCACCGCGCCGGCGCACACGCTCTACGACATCGTGCGCAAGTTGCGCGAGGGCGCCCAGGTCGAGATGGAGACGAGCGGCGAGCGCAACGAGCTGGTGGTGCGTTCCGGCCGCTCCACCTTCACCCTCGCCTGTCTGCCCCCGGAAGACTATCCGGTCATGACCGCCGGCGACCTGCCGCACCAGTTCACGCTGACCGCGGCGGAGCTACGCACCTTGATCGACCGCACCCGGTTCGCGATCTCGACCGAGGAGACGCGCTACTACCTCAACGGCATCTATCTGCACGCCGCGAAAAGCGACGAGGTGCCGGTCATGCGGGCGGTCGCCACCGATGGCCACCGGCTCGCCCGGGTCGAGATGGTATTGCCGGAAGGCGCTGCCGGCATCCCAGGGGTCATCGTGCCGCGCAAGACCGTGCTCGAATTGCGCAAGCTCGTCGAGGAAGGCGACGAGGAGGTGCAGGTCGGCCTGGGCGAAACCAAGATCCGCTGCGCCGTCGGCGAGGCGGCGCTGGTGTCGAAGCTGATCGACGGCACCTTCCCCGACTACGACCGCGTCATCCCGGCCAACAACGACAAGATTCTCGAAGTCGAGACCAAATCCTTCGCCGAGGCGGTGGACCGGGTGTCGACGATCTCGACCGAGCGCAGCCGCGCGGTAAAGCTGGCGATCGAGAAGGGCAGCCTCGTCGTTTCGGCCACCAGCCCGGAAAACGGCACCGCCGTCGAGGAGCTGGAGGTGCGCTACCAGAGCGCGCCGCTGGAGATCGGCTTCAACTCCCGCTACCTGCTCGACATCACCGAACAGATCGCCGGCGAGGGCGCGCAGTTCGCGATGTCGGACGCCGCGGCGCCGACCATCGTGCGCGCCACCGCGCCCGACCCAAATGGCGCCACCGCGCTCTACGTGCTGATGCCGATGCGGGTGTGATGGCGCGTCGGGAGCGCCGCAAAATGGGCTTTTTCTCTGGTAATTGAAGCCCTTCCGCCCCATATACCCGACATGGGAATAGCGGCGCAGGAAGCCCCCGACCGCGCCGGATTCGGAACCTCGCTTGCCTTGAGGGGGCGCGTCGGCGTGACGCGGATCGTCCTGACCAATTTCCGCAATTACCGGGAGGCGCGGCTCGATCTCGACACGGGGCCGGTCGTGTTGACCGGCCCGAACGGCGCCGGCAAGACCAACCTGCTCGAAGCCGTGTCCATGCTGGCGCCGGGGCGCGGGCTGCGCGCCGCGCGGCTTGGCGACATCGACCGCCGCGACCGCAGCGAAACCGGCGCGCCCGCCGGCTGGGCGGTCGCGGCCTCTCTCAGCACGCGCCGCGGTCCCGTCCAGATCGGCACCGGCCGCGATGCCACCGCCGGCGAGCGCCGGATCGTCCATATCGACGGCGAAACCGCGCGCGGGCAGGCGGCGCTCGGCGAGAGGCTCGGCCTCGTCTGGCTGACCCCGGCGATGGACCGGATTTTCGGCGAGGGGCCGAGCGGCCGGCGCCGGCTGCTCGACCGCTTGGTGCTCGGCCTCGACCCGCAGCATGCCGGCCGCGTCGCGGCTTATGAGCACGCGCTGCGGGAACGCGCGCGGCTGCTGCGCGATGGCCCTGCCGATCCCACCTGGCTCGGCGCGCTTGAAGAAGTCATGGCCGAAAAGGGCATCGCCGTCGCGGCCGCCCGCCGCGAGGCGGTGCAGCGCCTCGACCTCGCCTGCGCCGAAATGCGCGGGCCGTTCCCGGCGGCCCGGCTGGCGCTGATCGGCGCCGTCGAGGAGTGGCTCGACGAGATGCCGGCGCTCGCGGCCGAGGAGCGCTTCAAGCGGGCGCTCGCCGACGGCCGCCGCGAGGATGCCGCGGCCGGCGGCGCCGGCGTCGGGCCGCACCGCTGCGACCTCGCCGTGACCTACGCGGCCAAGGATATTCCCGCCGCCGCCGCCTCGACCGGGGAGCAGAAGGCGCTGCTGATCTCGATCCTCTTGGCCCATGCCGGGCTGCAGAAGGCGGTGCGCGGCGAGGCGCCGGTGCTGTTGCTCGACGAAGTCGCCGCCCATCTCGACCCGGCCCGGCGCGGCGCGCTGTTCGACGTGCTCGCGGCGCTCGACAGCCAGGTCTGGCTCAGCGGCACCGAGCTATCCTCCTTCGCCGGCCTACGCTCCCGTGCCCGCTTTCTGTCGGTCAACGACGGCGCCGTCGCCGACAGCACTCTCTGAACGTCAACAATATCGCGGACCGCATGGCAAACCCAGTCGCTCCGACCCCGCCTGAAAATACCCCCCGGCCGCCGGTAGAGGGCGTGCCGCCGCCCGAGCTCGACGGCGTCCGCCCCGACTACGACGAGCGGTCGATCAAGGTGCTGCATGGACTCGACCCGGTACGCAAGCGCCCGGGCATGTATATCGGCGACACCGACGACGGCTCCGGCCTGCACCACATGATCTACGAGGTCGTCGACAACGCGATCGACGAGGCGCTCGAAGGCTATTGCGACACCGTCGTCGTCTCGCTCAATGCCGACGGCTCCTGCACCGTCACCGACAACGGCCGCGGCATCCCGGTCGGCATTCACGCCGAGGAGGGCGTCTCGGCGGCCGAGGTCATCATGACCCAGCTGCACGCCGGCGGAAAATTCGACCAGAGCTCTTATAAGGTCTCCGGCGGGCTGCACGGGGTCGGCGTGTCCGTCGTCAACGCGTTGTCGGCGCGGCTCGACCTGCGCATCTTCCGCGGCGGCTCGGAATGGTTCATGCGCTTCTCCAACGGCGTGCCGGAGGCGCCGCTCGCCGAACTCGGCCCCGCCCCGCCCTGGCCGGAAGGCTCCGGCCGGCAGGGGCTGACGACCGGAACGGAAATCACCTTCCTCCCAAGCACCGAAACCTTCACCCATACCGAGTTCGACTTCACGACCCTCGAACACCGGCTGCGCGAACTCGCGTTTCTGAACAGCGGCGTCACCCTCGTATTGCGCGACCTGCGCGAGGCGGAGCCGAAGAGCGTCACATTCCATTACGAGGGCGGCCTCGAGGCCTTCGTCGGCTACCTCGACCGCTCGAAACAGGCGTTGCACGCGCCGCCCGTCGCGATCCGCGGCGAGCGCGACGGCATCATCGTCGAGATCGCGATGGAGTGGACCGACTCCTATCACGAAACAATGTTGTGCTTTACGAACAACATCCCGCAGCGCGACGGCGGCACCCACCTGGCCGGCTTCCGCGCCGCCCTCACCCGCACCGTCAACGCCTACGCCAACGACAGCGGCATCGCCAAGAAGGAGAAGGTGGCGCTCGCCGGCGAGGACATGCGCGAGGGCCTGACCTGCATCCTGTCGGTCAAGATGCCCGATCCGAAATTCTCGTCGCAGACCAAGGACAAGCTCGTCTCGTCCGAGGTCCGGCCGGTCGTCGAGGGCATCGTCGCCGACCGCTTGCAGCAATGGTTCGAGGAGCACCCGGCCGACGCGAAGAAGGTCGTCGCCAAGGTCGTCGAGGCCGCGGCGGCGCGCGAAGCGGCGCGCAAGGCCCGCGACCTGACACGGCGCAAGGGGGCGCTCGACATCGCCAACCTGCCCGGCAAGCTCGCCGACTGCCAGGAACGGGACCCGGCACTCTCCGAACTCTTCATCGTCGAGGGCGACAGCGCCGGCGGCTCGGCGAAGCAGGGGCGCGACCGGCGCTTCCAGGCGATCCTGCCGCTCAAGGGCAAGATCCTGAACGTCGAGCGCGCCCGCTTCGACAAGATGCTGTCCTCTGCGGAGATCGGCACCTTGATCGCCGCGCTCGGCACGGGCATTGGCAGCGAGGATTTCGAGGCCGACAAGGCGCGCTACCACCGCATCATCGTCATGACCGACGCCGACGTGGACGGCAGCCACATCCGCACCCTGCTCCTGACGTTCTTCTTCCGCCACATGCGGGCGCTGATCGAGAAGGGGTTTCTCTACATCGCGCAGCCGCCGCTCTACCGGCTGCAGCGCGGCAATTCCAAGGCCGTCTACCTCAAGGACGACGCCGCCCTCGAAGCCTATTGCGTGGATGCGGCTCTGCGCGACGCGGTGTTCCGCCAGCACGACGGCGGCCAGCGCGGCGGCAACGACCTGCGCGACATCCTCGAACAGGCGCGGGTGCACCGCCGCTGGGTGCAGTCGCTGGCGCCGAAGGCGGGCAGCGTCGATGTCGTCGAGCAGGCGGCCATCGCCGGCGTCCTCGCCGCCGGCCTTCTCGCCGACCCCAACCGCGCCATCGAGGCGGCGCGGCGCACCGCCGACCGCCTCAACCTGCTCGCCGAGCCGCACGAGCGGACTTGGCAGAGCGAGGTCATCGCCGGCCCAGGGGATCTAAGGGGCCTGCGCTTCACCCGCGCCCGCCAGGGCGTCGACGAGCGCCGCCTGATCGACGCCGCGCTGCTGCGGTCGAGCGAGGCGCGCCGCCTCGACGCCGACGCCGCCCGCCTGCGCGGCCTCTACGAGCGGCCCGGGGTGCTCGCCGCGCGTGACAAGGAATACCGCATCACCGGCCCGACCGGCCTCGTCGAGGCAGTCATGGAACTCGGCCGCCGCGGCATCGAGGTCCAGCGCTACAAAGGCCTCGGCGAAATGAACCCGGAGCAATTGTGGGAAACCACCCTCGACCCCGAAGTCCGCACCCTCCTCCAGGTCAAAGTCGATCTCGAAGACGTCGCCGAGGAAACCTTCTCGACATTGATGGGCGACCTAGTCGAACCCCGCCGCGACTTCATCCAATCGAACGCCCTCAACGTCGCGAATTTGGATGTCTGACCAAAAGATTGCCTTTGTTGATCATGGAAAAAGAAGATTGGAAGATGGTGCACGATGTTAATCTGGATAATTGGGCAGAATTCGAAGATAAGGTAAATGAAATCAAAACATATAACCAGCAAAGCGGGCAGCGTGCGAACCAACCGATACTATTTCGAGGCCAATCAAAGGCGTGCTGGGGACTTGAAACGACGCTTGAGAGGGATGATCATCGTGAGATGCGTTTTATAGACTACTACGATGTGATTTCGTCATTCCGACTTGAAATCGAAACATTAACTGAATCAGGTTGGCAAATTCCAGATCAAACTGACTTACGTTTATGGGTGGAGTATATGTTTTTAGTTTGAAGCTCAATTTCGGCTAAAGTCCTGCGTATCCATACAGGGCGTACCTGAGGCATCATGGCTTTCCTTCACCGTTGCTCGACTGGACGCACTCGCCGCGCCGCACATAGCCGCATATTTTGCCTTCAGGCAGGCTGAACATAGCGATCAGGTATCGATCTATGTTCTCTCCCAGGCTAAATTTTCCTCGGGAGGTTCGAATATTCCGAGGGTACATCGTCTGGGGCCAAATGTGAAGACACACAAGAGACATGTTCTTCAGCAGAGCGAATACACTTTGTGCGTTGTATTCAAAGATAATGAATGGCGCTTCGCGAGGCACGACGATGCCCTTGATGCTGTAGAAGTCATAGAAGGGACAGAATGGAACTTCGATCTTAGGAAATTCACCGTTCCTGCCTCAGAGCGACTGAACGTTCTAAAATCTCTGGACGAGCATAACCTAAATGCGTTCTCCCTATTCGGCAGCGAAGATAGTCTGATCGGCACAATGGCAATGAGGACATTAACATTAAAGCAAGCGTAGGATATGGGTTGGGCGTTGCGAAATCCATTGCATGTCCGGCAGGTGCTGTCGATGCGGCCATGGCATACGTAGTCGCTTGTGAAGAACGGCTGGGCGTCTGATTTCAGGCGATTTGGCTGGGTGTTGGTGCTGGGAAGAGCGCGTGGAAGAGGGCGCGCAAAAGCCTCCTGAGCCAGCGGAGGAGGAGAG
>Ga0070739_10002363_pt1 | contig 25606 bp, 20 predicted proteins | sample Coa_R1_7_FD_66445 | JGI IMG/M metagenome (GOLD analysis project Ga0070739, IMG submission 66445) | Surface soil microbial communities from Centralia Pennsylvania, which are recovering from an underground coalmine fire - Coalmine... | ecosystem: Environmental > Terrestrial > Soil > Unclassified ...
AGCACCGCGCCGCGGTCGCAATACTGCCGCAGCGTGTGAGCGTTGTGCGTGACCAGGATGATGTCCGAGCGCCGCAAGCGCTGGCGGAAGGCCTCAGCGCAGCGGCGGCGGAAGCGCTCGTCGCCGACCTCGGTCACCTCGTCGATCAAGTACACGTCGAAATCGATCGCGAGGCAGGCGGCGAAGGCGAGCCGCGCGCGCATGCCGGCGGAGTAGGTGTTCACCGGCATGTCGAAGTAGCCGTCGAGTTCGGCGAATTCTTCGACTTCCCGCGCGGTCTTGCGCACATCTGCGCCGTAGACGCGGGCGATGAAGGCGACGTTTTCGCGGCCGGACAATGCGCCATGAAACGTGCCGCCGTAGCCGAGGGGGAACGACACCCGCGCGCGGCGGCGGATCGTGCCGCGGTCCGGCATCTCGGAGCCGGCGAGGAGGCGGATCAACGTCGATTTGCCAGCCCCGTTGGCGCCGAGGATACCGACATTGTGGCCAGCGGCGAAGGTCGCGCTGGCGCCGGCGAGCACGACACGGCGCCGCCCGCTGTTGGTCCGATAGGTTTTCGTGACACGGTCGAGCGCGATCATAACGGCTCGCTGAGGCCGCGCCGCAGGCCGCGCTCGGCTCCCACGCCGACGAGGAGGGCCAGCGCCGCCGCGATCACGGCGTAGCGGCAGTCGAGCCAGTGGGGTTGGTAATTCGCGAAGAAGCCGGAGCGGAACCAGTCGATTGCCTGCAGCACCGGGTTCCACGTGAGGATTTCCCGCATCCGGTCGGGCATCATGCCGGGCACGTAGAAGATGCCGGAGAAGAAGTAGAGCACCCGGGTCAGCTGCACCCAGATCTTGTCCCAGGATTTGCACCATCGATTGACGACGGCGTTGACGAAGCCGCAGCCGACGCCGAGCGCGGCCGCGGTGCCGGCCGCGACGGCCGGGCTCCAGCAATCGGCGGGCACGGCGGGGAGCCCGGCGACCGCAAAGCCGGCGAGCAGGATCGCGGCGACGAGCACGTCGGTGACGACTTCGAGCAGCCCGCGCGCCAGGATCACGTCGAACGTCGTCACCAGCGGCAATTGCAGCAGCGCCACGTTCGCAACAATTGCGTGCGTCATCGCGCTACTCGAATGCACGAACAGGAAATACGGAATGAGGCCGGTCAAATAGAAGATGAAGAAATGCGTGCCGATCGGCGGCCGGCCGTGCATCAGCAGCGCAAACACCGCCGAGAGCATCAGGATGTGCAACAGCGGTTCGAGCAATGCCCAGCCGTAACCCAGCCGGGACTCGCCGAAGCGGGTGCGCGTTTCGCGGATGATCAGGGCTTGCAATACCCGGAACTGGGCGCACAGCCGCTCGAACAAGCCCGGTTCCGGGCGCGCCGGCCGCTCCTCGCGCTCGGTCCGCTCGTGAAGGACCGTGTAGTCGGCGTCGAGGAAGCCGAGCCGCTGGTTCAGCGCATGCATAACCGCCTGCGCCGAGGCCTCGTCCTCCGGGTGGTCACGGAGCAGTTCGCCGCCGGCGGCGATCGCCTCGGGCAGCCGGCCGTCCTCGACGTAGACCGAGACGAGCGAGCGCCTTGCCGCGGGGTTGGTGCTGTCGATTTCGCCGGCGCGGCGGAACGCCGCCGCTGCCTCGTCGAGACGGCCGAGACGCATCAGCAGCCCACCGCGATGCAGGTGGTACTCGGCGTCGTCGGGCGCGAGGCGCAGCGCACCCTCGATTGCCGCGAGCGCCGCCTCCAGCCGACCGCACTGCATTTCCGCCGCCGACAGCAGGCGGAGGACAACCGCATCCTCGGGATGGTCGTCGGCCGCCGCCGCGGCGATATCGGCGGCCTCGTCCACCCGGTTGTCCCGCAGCAGCAGTTCGGCGGCGTGCACGGCCGCGTCGCGGTCCTGCGGCGCGAGGTCGAAGGCGCGCAGCGCCAGCGCGACGGCGTCTTCGCGCCGATCGAGCGCCCACAGCGCGGTCGAGCGCTGGCGCAGCACCGCTGCGTTCTCCGGTTCGAGCGCGGCGGCGCGTTGCAGCAACCGGGCTGCGTCCGTGGCGCGCCCTGCCGACAGAAGCAGCGACCCCGCATGCAGCGCAAATTCCGCGTGCCGCGGTCTCAGCCGCACGGCGTCGAGCGCACGCTTCATCGCCTCGTCGAGCCGGCCGCAGGCGGCAAGTGAGCCGCTGGCGTGGCGATAGCCTTCGGCCCAATCGGGTCGGATGCCGAGTAGCCGCTCGTAGAGTTCGGCCGCCTCCGCGTGGCGGCCGCTGTTGCTGAACAGCCAGGCGCAAAAGTCGAGGATGTCGGGGTCCCGCGGCGCCAGCGCCAGCGCCAGCCGTGCGGTTTCCAGCGCGTCTTCCGGGCGGCCCTCGTGGAAGAGCCGTTCGCTCAGCGCGCGATGGCGCGCGACCTCCTCACCGACGGTGCCGCGCCGAGGCGCGGAGGCACCGATGGGCGCGACGGCCGCCGCCTCCAAGGAGCAAAGGTTCTCCGGGTCTCTCAACGAAAACGTGCTCTCGGGGGAACATACGCAACCAATGGAGCGAGAGCTTAATCATCTTTGCAGAGGCGGCTCAACCGACTTGTGCATTCGCAAGTATGTAATAGCCAGGTGAGAGCGGCGGAGCGGCGTCAGTCGAAGAAGACGAGGGTGCGGACCTCGATGCTTTCGCGCGGCGGGGCATCTGGCGGGGTCTGCGGGTCGTCGAACGCGCCATGCGCCGAGAAGCGGGCCGGGCCGTGCAGCGCCGAGTCGAAGCAGCGGATCAGCACGACCTCGTCGGGCTGCATCTTCGGGAAATAGTACCAGCGCTGTTCCGGGTTGTAGGTGATCGCATAGATCTCGCCGGTGCGGTCGGGATAGCGCAGGTCCGAGGCGATCAGGTTCTCGTCGGCGAGGGTGCTGGCGTCGCACAAGGCGAGGGGCGAGGCCAACAGCGGGCCGCTTATCGGGCGCCAAGCGTTGATTACGGCAAAGCGGCGGCGGAGCAGGTCTTCCGCCTCGGCTCCCATGAGGTCGCGCACCCGCTGCGGCGCCGACTTGGCGGTGTAGTCGTTGTGCACGCGCGTGGCCGGCTGCTTCACGCCGCTGCCCTTGATCGCGGCCATCGCGGCGTTGCGGGTGATGTGGTCGAACGCCACGACCCGCGCCGCGCCCGTCGCCTCCTGCATCAGCCGCTCGGTCTCCGGGTAGTAGACCGAGGCGACTTCGGCGTCGTCATAGAAGTTCCGCACCGCCGTGCGGTGGCGCAGCAGCACGAAACCCTCGCGGTCGAGCGACAGCGCGTTGCCGAGGGCACGCGCGTCGTAGACCTTCACGGCATGCGCCTCCGGCTCGCCGTTGCGCAGCGGCGTCCCCGGCGGCGGCTCATAGTTGTACGAGAAGGGCTTTTCCGCCATCGGCTTGAGGAAGTTCAGCGCGGCGACGACGCTGTTCAATTCGCGTGATGCCAAACCGTCCATTGTCGCACTCCCATCAAGCGAGATCAGGCCGCGGCGGCTTGGGGCCGGCGCGGCGGGTGGAGATTGGGAAGGAGCACGGTCAACAGCCCCAGCAGCGGCAGGAAGGCACAGACCTGGTAGACCGTGTAGATGCTGGTCGCGTCGGCAAGCTTGCCGAGGGCGGCGGCGCCGACCCCGCCGAGGCCGAAGGAGATGCCGAAGAACAGCCCCGAAATCGTGCCGATGCGCCCCGGCACGAGCTCCAGCCCATACACGATGATCGCCGACGTCGCCGACGACAGCACGAGGCCGATCACGACCGTCAGGATGCCCGTCCAGAACAGGTCGGCGTGCGGCAGCAAGAGCGCGAAGGGCAGGGTGCCGAGGATCGACACCCAGATCACATACTTGCGGCCGATGCGGTCGCCGACCGGCCCGCCCACCAAGGTGCCGGCCGCGACCGAGGCGAGGAACGCGAACAGGTGGATCTGCGCGCTCTCGACCGAGACGTGGAACTTGCTGATCAGGAAGAAGATGTAATAGCTGCTGAGGCTCGCTGTGTAGAACGACTTGGAAAAGATCAGCGCGAGCAGGATCAACAGCGCGAAGGCGACGCGGCGCCGTGACAAATCCGGGTGGGCAATGGCGCTCCAGCCGCGCCCCCGCGGCGGCGCCTTCTGTTCCTTGCGGTACCAATTCCCGACGGCGAACAGCACGGTCATCGCCAGCAATGCCGCCGACGAGAACCACGCAATGCTCCCCTGGCCGCGCTGCAGGACGATGAAGGCCGCGATCAGCGGCCCGAGCGCCGAGCCGACATTGCCGCCCACCTGGAACAGCGATTGCGCCAGCCCGTGGCGGCCGCCCGAGGCCATCCGCGCCACCCGCGACGCCTCGGGGTGGAACACCGCCGAGCCGATGCCGACCAGCGCCGCCGCCGTCAGCAAGAGCAGGAAATTGGCGGCGCTGGCCAGCAGGAGCAGGCCGATGAAGGTGCTGCCCATGCCGAGCGACAGCGAGTAGGGCTGCGGCCGGTGATCGGCGAGGAGGCCCACCATCGGCTGCAGCAGCGACGAGGTGACTTGCTGCGTCAGCGTGATGAGCCCGATCTGCGCAAAGCTGAGGCCGTACGAATCCTTCAGCATCGGATACAGCGCCGGCATCAGCGACTGCATCGTGTCGTTGAGGAAATGCGAGAAGCTAAGCGCCATGATGATCGAGAAGACGGCGGCGCCGGCGCCGGCGTGCGCGACATCCGCGGGCGCCGCGACTGCCGGTGGCGCCTGGCCTTCGCTCTGCTGTGCCGACAGGGTACTGCTCAAAAACCGCTCCCGTGCGATAGCGGGCGCCTGCTGCCGCCGCGTCTAAAGATAACCCGCAAGAGGCTGCATAATACCTCAATGCTTCCCGCGTTTGCGCGATGGCAGCCATTCAACCCTGCGGCCTCTCGCGGGAGCCGGGAACGGCGTTGACAGGCGGCGGACGATGATCCGATGGTGGCGCAAAGCCTCACGGAGCCGCGCGATGAGCCTCGACCTCCTGATCAAGAACGGCACCGTCGTCGACGGATCCGGCCTGCCGCGCTACCGCGCCGATGTCGGCGTCAAGGACGGGCGGATCGTCGAGATCGGCCGCATCCGCGCGCCGGCCGAAAGTACGATCGACGCCGACGGCCTCATCGTCGCGCCGGGCTTCATCGACGGGCACACCCACATGGACGCGCAGGTCGCGTGGGACCCGCTCGGCAGCTGTTCGTGCTGGCACGGCGTCACCAGCGTCGTCATGGGCAATTGCGGCTTTGCGCTGGCGCCGTGCGCGCCCGCCGACCGCGAGTGGTTCGCGCGCTGCCTGACCGCGGTCGAGGACATCCCAACCGAGGCGATGATGGCGGGCATCGAGTGGAACTGGGAAACGTTTCCCGAATACCTCGCCAACGTCGAGCGCCTGCCCAAGGGCATCAACTACGGCATGTATATCGGCCACTCGGCGCTGCGCATGTATGCGATGGGCCGCCGCGCCCTGGAGGAGACCGCGAGCGAGGACGATTTGCGGCGTATGGAGCATGCGGTCAGCGAGGCGCTGAAGGCGGGGGCGATGGGGTTTTCGACCTCGCGCGCGACGACGCACGTGACGCCGGACGATACCCCGGTGGCGAGCCGTATCGCCGACTGGCGCGAGATCGAGCGCCTCGTCGCGGTCATGGGCGAGCTCGACGCCGGCATCTTCCAGGTCGGTCCCGACATCTCCGGCGGCGAGGCGCAGCGCGCCTGCCTCGCGCAGTTGCGCAAGATCGCGCTCGATAGCGGCCGGCCGATCATGTTCGGCATGCTGGCGACGAAGCAGGGCATCGACCCCAATCCGTGGGACTACCAGACCCGCTTCATGGACGAGACCGTGGCGCTCGGCGGGCGGATGTGGGGCCAAGCGACGACCCGCTCGATCAACGCCGTGTTCTCGCTCAAATCCTACCTGCCGTTCGATGTGCTGCCCGGCTGGAAGGCGATCCGCTCGCTGCCGCTCGCCGACCAGCAGCAGCGGTTCGCCGATCCCGAGACGCGGCGGCGGCTGATCGCCGAGGAGGCGACGATGAGGCCGCGCGACCGCGTGCTCCAGGGCGGCGGCACCGCGACGACCGACCCGCGCAAGCCCGACTACGACAACCTGTTCCCGATGCTCAGCGTCAATTGGGACGATCCCAGCGTCGGCGAGCTGTCGCGGCGCCAAAACAAGCACCCGGTGGAGGTGATCCTCGACCTCATCCTCGAAAACGAGGATCGCATGTTCGTGCAGCCGATCGTCAACGAGCGGCCGGAGGACGTGCTGAACCTGCTCAAGCACCCGCGCACGCTGGCGACCTTCTCCGATTCCGGGGCGCATGTCTGCCAGGAGATGGGGTCGTCGCTGCAGACGCATCTGCTGAGCTACTGGGTGCGCAGCAAGCAGCGGTTCACGCTGGAAGAGGCCGTGCGCATGCTGACTTTCGACAACGCCTCGGCGTGGGAATTGACCGACCGCGGTCTCGTCCGCACCGGCTACGCCGCCGATCTCGTCGTCTTTGACGAGGCGCGGGTGGCGCCGCAGTTGCCGAAAGTGGAGCAGGACCTGCCCGGCGGAGCGCGGCGCCTCGTTCAGAAGGCCGACGGTATCGCCGCCACGATCGTCAACGGCGTCGTCGCGCTGGAGAACGGCGAGCCGACCGGCCACGCCGCCGGCCGCGTGCTGAAGGGCCGGCTGGCGGCGATATAGCGCGATGAAAGCAGCCCCCACCCTAACCCTCCTCAGCTTGCGGGGGAGGGAACCGGGGACCCTCTCCCGCAAGCAGGGGAAGGGACCGGGGATACCCTCCCCCCGGAAGCGGGGGAGGGAGGGGAGGGGGCTGACGCGTCCGCAATGCCCGCCGGCGTGACATCCCTGCGAGGGCCGCGGCCAAGCTGGAGATCGGCCGATGGCGACGCAGGCTGAGCGCCCTCCGCCGCCGCGGCAAACCATCGAGACCGTGCTCAAAGGCACGAGCTTCCTCAAGCTGCGGGATTGGTTCGTCCTGGCGCCGGTGGCGCTGGTCGGTATGGGCCTGGCGCTTTGGGGTTTTTCGCACTGTCCGGTGAACAACGGGCGCTGCACCTCCCATGGCTTCTGGGAAGTGCTGACCCGCTCGTTCAACCTGGTGCGCGGCGCCGGCAGCGGCTTCACCTTTGGTGAAGACCCGTGGGAGCTGGTGGTGGCGCAGTTCGCGCTGCCGGCGGTCGCGATCGTCGGCGCCGCCAAGCTCGTGCTCGCCAATCTGCGCCGCGATATGCGGGTCGTCATGGCGAAGCGCCAGCGCAACCATGCCATCGTCTGCGGCCTCGGCGAGACCGGGCGGCATGTCGTCGAGAACCTCCGCGCCGCCGGCAGCGACGTCGTCGGCGTCACCCTCGATACCGACGACCCCAACTCGCTGGCCTGCGAGCGCCTCCGGGTACCGGTTCTGAAGGGGGATGCGACCAATGCGGCGATCCTCGACTTCGCGGGCTTGCCGCACGCGCGGGCGCTGATCCTGACCTGCGGTTCGGACGCGCTCAACATCGAGGTCAGCCTGCGCATGATCGAAAGGTTCCGCGGCGGGCGCAGCTCCAACCTCTACGTCATGCCGGAAATCCGCAGCCACTGGCTGCTCGAGCTGATGCAGACGCACCGCTCGGCGACCTTAGGTTGCGAGGGTGTCGAGATCCGCCCGTTCGACCTCTACGCCAACGCGGCGCGTTTTCTGCTGCGCTCGCCGGCGTTCGCGCATGGTCCGGCGGCCGCGGCGCCGCGGCCGCATCTGCTGATCGCCGGTCTCGGCGAACTCGGGACCCAGATCGTTCTTCAAGCGGTGCAGACGACGTTCGCCGTCCCCGGCCGTCGCCTGGCCGCGACCGTCTTCGACCAGCAGGGCGAGGACAGCCTCGCCGGGCTGGCGGCGCGCTTCGGCGGCATCTCCGCCGTCGCCGATCTCGAATTCGTCGCGACCAATTTCGACTCCGCCGACCCGGCCTCTTGGACGCCGGTCTGGTCCAAGGTCGAGCAGACCCTGCGCAGCCGCGACCCCGGCGTCGCCACCGTCGCCGTCGTCGTCGCGCTCAAGGACGACCGGGACGCGCTCCACACCGCGCTGCAGTTCCGCGACCGCCTCGACCGCCTCGGGGAGTTGCGCACGCCGGTGTTCGTGCGGCTGCGCGAGGGCCGCAAGCTCGGCGAGTTCGCCGCCGGCCTCGACGGTGCCGACGCCCTGGTCGAGAGGGTGACGCCATTCGGCGACCTGCGCTACCTGACGACGCCGCGGCTGCTGCTGGACCAGGTCCAGGACACATTGGCGCGCGCGGTCCACGCGTGCTATCTCGAGGGGGCGCGGCGCGGCGACGAACAGCCGGACAGCCCGTCGTTGCGGCCGTGGCCGCAATTGCCGGAGCGCTTCAAGCAGTCGAACCGGCGCGCCGCCGACCATATCCCGGTCAAGCTGCGCCAGATCGGCATGCGCATCGTGCGTGGCGAGGCGCCGCCGATTTCCTTCTCAGCCGCCGAGGTCGAGACGCTGGCGCGGGCGGAGCATTGGCGCTGGTCGATCGAGCGCCGCTCGCTCGGCTGGGTGCGCGGCGACGCGCGCAACGACGTGACGCACGAGCATCCCGATCTGGTTGATTGGGACGTGCTGCCGCCGCGCGTACAGGAGCAGAACCGCGCGCTCGTCCGCGACATCCCGAGGATGGTCGCCGCGGCGGGGCTCGACGTGCGCCGCGAGCGGGTCGTCCTGGCTTTGCCCCATACGCTCGCCGAGGCTCAGCTGAGCCTCGGCGCCCTCGACGCGAGCGACCAGCCTGTCGTCGTCTTCGACCCCGACCACACCGATTGCTGCGAGGTCGCGCGCCAAGCCGTCGTCGAACGCGGGGCGATCCTGCGGGTGCTGTGGGGTGAGCCGCATCGCATCCCGATGCTGCCGCCGATCGTCTCCGACCGTGCGCGCATCAAGGCGGCCATCGAGACGTCGCTGTTCCCGGAGGAGATCGACCCGGCGCCTCGTTCCTGCCAAAGTGAGGCCGAGCCGATGGCGGGAAAAATCGACGCGGAGCGTGTCGGCGGGGCATAACCCACCGCGTCGTCGCAAAAAGGCGGGCCGGACCCGCTCGGTGAACATGCAGGGAGGTCGTCATGTCCGGTCCGCCGTTCCGCGCCGATCATGTCGGAAGTCTGCTGCGGCCGCCGGAGTTGCTGCAGGCGCGCGCCGAGCATCGGGCCGGACGGCTCTCGGCCGAGGGGCTGCGCACCGCCGAGGACGCGGCGATCCGGGACGCGGTGCGGCGGCAGCATGAGGCGGGGCTGCAGGGCGTGACCGACGGTGAAATGCGGCGCGGTTCGTGGCACATGGACTTCCTGCACCAGATCGGCGGCGTCGGAAAGACCGACCGGGTGCTCGACCTCCAGTTCAAGAACGAGGCGGGTACCGTCAGCTTCAGCCCCACCGCCCACCGCGTCGCCGGCAAGCTGACCCTCGACAAGACCATTTTCGGCGACGATTTCGCGTTTACCAAATCCGTGGCGCCGGCGGGCACTGTCGCCAAGTTGACGATCCCGTCGCCGTCCATGCTGCACTATCGCGGCGGCCGCGCCGCCATCGACCAGATGGTGTATCCGGACATGGCGGCGTTCTGGCATGACCTCGCCGAGGTCTACCGCCAAGAAATCGCCGGCCTCGCCGCTCTCGGCTGCACCTATCTCCAGCTCGACGACACCAGCCTCGCCTATCTGAACGACCCGGCGCAGCGCGCCTATGTCGACAGCATTGGCGGCGACGGCGACACCCAGCACCTGACGAACATCCGCCTCATCAACCAGGCGCTGGCCGGCAAGCCGCCCGGGATGACCGTGTGCGCGCATATGTGCCGCGGCAATTTTCGTTCATCCTGGATGGCGTCGGGCGGCTACGACCACGTTGCCGAGGCGCTGTTCGGCGAACTCGCGGTCGATGGCTTCTTCCTCGAATACGACGATGCCCGCTCCGGCAGCTTCGCGCCGCTGCGCTACGTGCCGCGCGGCCGCAAGCGCGTCGTCCTCGGCCTCGTCACGACCAAGCGCGCCGCGCTCGAAAGCAAGGACGAGCTGAAGCGCCGCATCGACGAGGCGGCGAAGTACGTGCCGCTGGAGCAGCTGTGCCTGTCGCCGCAATGCGGTTTCTCCTCGACCGTCGAGGGCAATGCCCTGACGATCGACGAGCAGATGGCCAAGCTGCGCCTCGTCGTCGAGGTCGCGCGCGAGGTCTGGGGCTGACCTCGGCTACCACCACCAGCCGTACCAGCCCCAATAGGGGCCGGCGAAGACGACGGCGAGCCAGAAGATGATGAACAGCAGCACGAGAAGCCCGATGGCCGGGCCGAACCCGTAATAAGAGCGGCGGTAGCCGTAGAAGCTGCCGCTGCCGAGCAATGCGAAGACGATGATCAGCCACAGTATGAACCACCACCACATGCGGTCCTCCGCCGGCGGGTATTGCCTTTCCGAGCTGCTCGGTTGGCTGGAACTTCTCGTTTCCCCAACCCGTCATTCCCCGCGCAAGCGGGGAGTTCGAGGCCGACGCCACATCGCCTGCCCCTGGACCCCCGCATTCGCGGGGGTGACTAGGGGAGGCGGCGCTGACGAGGGGGATAAAGGCAGCCGATCTACAGCCGCTCGTCGGGGGGCAGCCCCGGTCCCACCGCGGTCGGCCGCGCGCTCGACAGGCTCCACAGCGCGATCAGGAAAATCAGCGCGCCGGTAATCCATTGGTCCCAAGCGGCGGCGCTCAGATGGGTGTAGCCCAGCGCCCAGGGAGAGGCGAAAATCCACGCGCCGAAGAGCTCGTTGAGCCCCTCTTTCCAGCTGTCCATGCGCGAGATCGCCCAGAGCGCGACCAGGAACACCAGCACCCCCATGACCCAGGCGTTCCACGAGGCGCGGCTGATAACCGCCGCCGGCACCGTGCCGCCGCCGGCGCTGCTGCCGAATTGCAGGACCCACGGCGAAATGAACAGCCAGATCGCCAACAGCAGATTTATGAAGTCGTATGGTCGATTTCGCCGGTAGTAATTATAATAACCGGTGGGATATTGCGCTGCCATAACTCGTTCTCCTGGCGGTATTCAGCGTCGTTGCTTTTGCCATCGAATCCATCGAAGGATCGCTAGGCAGCCGAAGCCAGGTAGAAGCACCTGTCGCTGCCGCCGCCCCGACCTTCGCGTAAATCCGAAAGCTCAAGCGCTCCTTCTCTTAACTGCCAAGAACGAGGCCATGTTCCTGCGAGAGAGGCGCCTCGCGTGAATATTTCACAGCCGGTTTCGCTGGGCGCCGAATCTTGACGTGAAGGTTCATCTCTCCCGGTTGAAGTTTGTCCTCCGATTTTCGGCGGCGGCGTTTGCGGACGGCCAAAGCGCTTGGTTCGGGCGGCCCGCATGCGGTAATCTGATAGCCGGATGACCATCTGTGAATCGCGGCGGCGCCTCTGACGCAGCCGCGATTTTACTGTGGAATAGAACGCCGGAAGACTCTTGGCCGTAACCTCAGCCCCGCCGTCGCCGCCCGATATTTCGACCGTCACGATCGAAGAGGAGATGCGCCGCTCCTACCTCGATTACGCGATGAGCGTGATCGTGGCGCGGGCGCTGCCCGACGTGCGCGACGGCCTGAAGCCGGTGCACCGCCGCATCCTCTATTCGATGCAGACAAACGGCAATTTGTGGAACCGGGGCTACCGCAAGTCGGCGCGCATCGTCGGCGACGTCATCGGCAAGTACCACCCGCACGGCGAGCTCGCGATCTACGACGCCATGGTGCGCATGGCGCAGGATTTCGCGATGCGCCTCAAGCTGATCGACGGCCAGGGCAATTTCGGCTCGATGGACGGCGATCCGCCGGCGGCCTACCGCTACACCGAGGCGCGGCTCGCCCGCGCGGCCGATTCGCTGCTCGACGACCTCGACAAGAACACCGTCGATTTCCAGGACAATTACGATGGCACCGAGCAAGAGCCGAAGGTCCTGCCCGCCGGCTTTCCGAACCTGCTTGTCAACGGCGCGCAGGGCATCGCCGTCGGCATGGCGACGAACATCCCGACGCACAATCTCGGCGAAGTCATCGACGCCTGCTGCGCCTATCTCGACAATCCGGCCGTCACTGTCGAAGAGCTGATGGAGCATGTGCCGGCGCCGGATTTTCCGACGGGCGGCATCATCCTGGGGCGCTCCGGCACGCACGCCGCCTATCGGACCGGGCGCGGCGCCGTCGTCATCCGCGCCCGACATCACATCGAGGAGATCCGCAAGGACCGCGACGCGATCGTCTTCACCGAGATCCCGTACCAGGTGAACAAGGCGAAGCTGGTCGAGCGCATCGCCGAAACCGTGCGGGAGAAGCTCATCGACGGCATCGCCGAGCTGCGCGACGAGAGCGACCGCGAGGGGCTGCGCATCGTCGTCGAGCTGAAGCGCGACGCCGAACCCGAGATCGTGCTGAACCAGCTGTTCCGTTTCACCGCGCTGCAGACCAGTTTCGGCGTCAACATGCTGGCGCTCAACGGCGGCCGGCCGGAGCTGCTGACCTTGCGCGACGTGATCGGCGCCTTCGTCGCGTTCCGCGAGGAGGTCGTCACCCGGCGCACGACCTATCTCCTCGGCAAGGCGCGCGAGCGGGCGCACATCCTCGCGGGCCTGCTGATCGCCGTGGCCAACATCGACGAGATCATCGCGCTGATCCGCGCCGCCCCTGACCCGGCGACGGCGCGCGAGGGCCTGATGGCGAGGCGCTGGCCGGCGGCCGACGTGGCGCCACTGATCGCGCTGGTGGAGGAGCCGGGCGGGGTTGCCGAGGACGGCACCTACCGGCTTTCCGATGCGCAGGCGCGCGCGATCCTCGACCTGCGGCTGCAGCGGCTAACCGGCCTCGAACGCAGCAAGATCGCGGAGGAGCTGCAAGGCCTCATCAGCGAGATCGGCGGGTATCTCGAAATATTGCGCTCGCGGGCGCGCCTCATCGAGGTCGTGCGCGGCGAATTGCTCGCGATCAAGGAACAGTTCTCGACGCCGCGGCGGACTGCGATCGAGGAGATCGAGTTCGAGGCCGACATCGAGGCGCTGATCCAGCGCGAGGACATGGTCGTCACGGTCAGCCACGCCGGCTATATCAAGCGGGTGCCGCTGTCGACCTACCGCGCGCAGCGCCGCGGCGGCCGCGGCCGCGCCGGCATGGCGATCCGCGAGGAGGACTTCGTCAGCGAGGTGTTCGTCGCCTCGACGCACGCGCCGGTGCTGTTCTTCACGTCGTCGGGCCGGGTCTACAAGCTCAAGGTGCACCGCCTGCCGCTCGGCACGCCGCAGGCGCGCGGCCGGCCGATGGTCAACCTGCTGCCCAACCTGACCCAGGGCGAGACGATCTCGACGGTGATGCCGCTGCCCGAGGACGAGGAGAGCTGGGCCGAGCTCACCGTCATGTTCGCGACCGCCAAGGGCCACGTCCGCCGCAACGCGCTCAGCGATTTCGGCGACGTGCGCGCCAACGGCAAGATCGCGATGAAGTTCGAGGGCGAGGACGCCGATGATCGGCTGATCGCCGTCGCCACCTGCACCGATGCGAACGACGTGCTGCTCGCCACCCGCAACGGCAAGTCGATCCGCTTCCCGGTCGGCGACGTACGGGTCTTCTCCGGGCGCTCGTCGGTCGGGGTGCGCGGCATCCGCCTGCTCGGCGACGACGCGGTCATCTCGATGTCGATCCTGCGGCACGAGGAGGTCGCGCCGGATGTCCGCAACGCCTATCTCAGCCTGGCTCGCGACCGCCGCCGCCAGATGGGCGATGAGAGCGAAGCGGCGGAGCCGCAGCCCGTACCGGAACCTGAGGACGAGGGCGAGAACGGCGGCGCCGTCGCCGCCGTCTCCGAGGAGGTCTACGCAGACCTCGCGGCCCGCGAGGAGTGCTTGCTGAGCGTCACCGAGAAGGGCTTTGGCGTGCGCAGCTCGGCGTACGACTACCGCATCACCGGCCGCGGCGGGCAGGGCATCAACAACATGGATTTGAGCCGCCGCGGCGACGCGGTCGTCGCCGTGTTCCCGGTCGGCCAGAAGGACCAGGTCATGCTCGTAACCGACGGCGGCATGGTCATCCGCTGCCCCGTCCACGACATCCGCATCGCGCGCCGCGGCAGCCAGGGCGTCGTCATCTTCAAGGTAGGGGAGGGGGAGCGCGTCGTCTCGGTGGCGCGGCTTCCGGAAGTCGCCGAGGAGAACGGCGATGACGCCCTTGAAGAGAACGGCGCGCAGGAAGCGGACGAAGGGGAAGAGGGGACAAGCACATGAGCGGCAAGCGCGTCGGCATCTATCCGGGGACCTTCGACCCGATCACCAACGGCCACACCGACATCATCTCGCGCGCTGCGATGATCGTCGACCGCCTCGTCGTCGGCGTCGCACGCAACGACGGCAAGGGGCCGCTGTTCTCGACGGACGAGCGGGTCGAGATCGTGCGCGAGGAGATCGACAACCTGCCCGACCGCGACCTCGCCAGCCGCATCGAGGTGCGCGCGTTCGAGACGCTGCTGATGCATTTCGCGGAATCCGTCGATGCCTGCGTCATCATCCGGGGGCTGCGGGCCGTCTCGGACTTCGAATACGAGTTTCAGATGACCGGCATGAATGCGAGGCTCAACCCGCGCATCCAGACCGTGTTCCTGATGGCGACCGACCGCTACCAGTTCATCTCCTCGCGCTTCGTCAAGGAGATCGGCGGGCTCGGCGGCGACATCAGCCATTTCGTTAGTCCGCGCGTCGCTCGGCGTCTGCTCGACCGCTTCGCCGGAGCGCACCCGAAGGCCGCGCGCCAGACCTGACGCAAGCCAGGCCCGCGGCAATTACGAGTCATTCTCATTGACCGTTGGGGTTGAAAGGCGCTACACCGCCTGATAACGAGTATCACTTGCGCTGTCCCCCATGCGCCTTCTTGCTGTTGCCCTGGTAATGCTCGCCGCCGGCGCGCTCCCGGCGCTCGCCGCGGACCCGCAGGTCACAATCACGCTGAGAAACCATCAGTTCGTACCGAACGAGGTTCCGACGCCGGCGGGGGTGAAGGTCGAGCTGATCATCAAGAACGAGCAGCCGGTGAGCGCCGAGTTCGAGAGCACGGTGCTGCATCGCGAGAAGATCGTGCCGGCTGGCGGACAGGCCAGCGTCTTCGTCGGCCCCTTGAGCCAAGGCACCTACGAATTTTTCGACGACTTCAATCAGGCCACGACCGGCCGCCTCGTCGTCCGCTAGGCAGGCGCCGATGCTCGCCACGGCCATCATCGTCTGCCGCGAGACGCTCGAAGCCGCGCTGATCGTCGGCATCGTCATGGCGGCGAGCCGCGGCGCGCCGCGGCGCGGCTTTTGGGTGGGTACCGGCATCGCGGCCGGGGTGCTCGGCGCGATCGCCGTCGCCGGCGGCGCCGGGGCGATCGCGGCGCTGGCGCAGGGCATGGGGCAGGAACTTTTCGACGCGGCCATCCTGTTCGCCGCGGTGGTCATGCTGGGCTGGCACAACGTCTGGATGGCGCACCACGGCCGCGAACTGGCGAACCAGGCGACGCAGCTCGGGCATGGCGTAAAGAGCGGTTCGCGGCCGCTGTGGGTGCTGGCGGTCGTCGTTGGACTGGCGGTGTTGCGCGAAGGCTCCGAGACGGTGCTGTTCCTCTACGGCATCGCCCTGGCGGGCCAGGGCGGGGTGAGTTCGCTGGTTTTCGGCGGCGCGATCGGCTTGCTGTTGGGGGTCGCCGCCGGCGCCGGCATTTACTGGGGGCTGGTCAGCATCCCGATGCGGCAGCTTTTCGCCGTGACCAGCTGGCTCGTCCTGCTGCTCGCCGCCGGCCTCGCGTCGCAGGGCGCCGCCTTTCTAATGCAGGCCGATCTGCTGCCGGCGCTCGGCGGCAACGTTTGGGATACGTCCTTCATCCTCTCCGACGAGAGCATCCTCGGCAGGATGCTGCACACCTTGATCGGCTACACCGCCCAGCCGGCCGGCATCCAGCTTGTCTTCTACGGCGCGACAATCGCCATCATCGCCGGTCTCATGCGGTTGGCGCGCCCGACCCCGGCCGCGGCGCGGCAGGCGGCGCGGATCGGCGCGGCGGTGCCCGGCGAATAGCGCCGCGAACTTTCCGACTGGAGAAGCACATGCGTCGCTTTCGCGACTGGGCGCTCGGTGCGTCGATGGCCGCGCTGGCGGCGGCGCCGCTGCCGGCGCTCGCCGACTTCAAGGTCAAGATGCCGGACGCCGAGACCGGCGAATTCGAGCTCGAAACGGTCGGCGACTACGGCCGGAGCGGCAACAAGCTCACCAGCGACGAGCAGAGCTTCGTCCATGAGCTCGAATACGGCGTCAACAGTTTCTGGCGGACCGGGTTGGAGTTCGAGACCGGCCGCGATCCCGGCCTCGGCAACCATTTCCGCTTCGACCAGATCACCTGGGAGAACTGGCTCGTCTTTGGCGAGCCCGGCCAGTACTTCGTTGACCCGGCGCTGTTCGTCGAGTACGGCCGCACGATGACGCACAACACGCCCGACGAGATCACCTTCGGGCCGATATTGCGCAAGGAAATCGGGCCGACGATCAACACCGTCAACCTGTTCCTGACGAAGGAGGTCGGCCCATACACGAGCAACGGGCGGATGAGCTTCAGCTACGCCTGGGAGACCCGCATTGCCACGGGATGGCTCGTCGAGCCGGGCATTCAGGCTTACGGCGAACCCGGGCCGTTCGGGCACTTCGCGTCGCTGAACGAGCAGGACCACCGCATCGGGCCGCAGTTGTTCGGGGCGATCCACGCGCTCGGCCCCGGCACCCTCAAATGGAACGGCGGCGTCCTGTTCGGCCTCACCCCCGCCGCGCCGCGGCAAACCTTCCGCTGGCAAGCTGAGTACGAGATTCACTTTTAGCTAGTCTAGCGCGTTCATTTCTGGTCATCAAACCAGCGGCAGTAGCACGCGCCTCGTCATGCCCGGACTTGATCAGACTTGATCCGGGCATCTCTTCGGTCTGAGCCCCCGCAAATTCAGCCCGCAGCGGCATGAGATGGCCGGGTCGAAACCCGGCCATGACGAGTTTGGGGGTGCACTCGCTCTGGTTGGGTGCCATCTGTCTGATCCGCCGCGGCCGGGTCTGGCGCGGCAGGTCGCCGAATGTGGGCGGCGTTATGAGGCGATCGCGATCGGCGGGTGTTCGATCGGGGTGCGCTCGATGTCCTTGGCGACGACGCGGTTGCGGCCTTCGTTCTTCGCCGTGTAGAGCGCCTCGTCGGCCCGCTTCAGCAACAGGTCGATGCGCTCGTGCCGCTCCTGCGCGGCGGCGACGCCGATGCTGACGGTGATCGGCAGCGACAGGTTCTCGGCGGCGAGCACGAACGGGTGGTCGGCCATCGCGCGGCGCAGGCGCTCGGCCACCGTCGTGGCGATCGACAGCGTCGTCTCGGGCATCACGACGAGGAATTCCTCGCCGCCGAGGCGGGCGACGAGATCGACGCTGCGGACGCCGCGCAATGTACGCGCCGCCAACTCGCGCAGCACGTCATCGCCGGCGGCGTGGCCGTACGTATCGTTGACTTTCTTGAAGTGGTCGATGTCAAACATCAGGATTGCGGTCCGCGCGTCTCCTTCGTTGACCCGCGCCACCAGCTCTTCGAGATGGGCCAGCACGTAGCGCCGGTTGTAGAGACCGGTCAGCTCGTCGGTCAGCGCCAGCGACAGGCCGCGGCGATAGTTTTCGTGCAGCCGGTCGTTCAGCCGCTTGCGGCGGATCTGAGTGCGCGCCCGCGCCAGCAGTTCGTTGCGGTCCACCGGCCGGATCAGGTAGTCGTTGGCGCCGAGGTCGAGGCCCTTGGCGAGCCGCGGCAATTCGCCCTCGTCGGCGATCAGCAGGATCGGCAACTGGCGAAAACTCTCGTTCGCGCGCCACTGCGAGACGAGCCGCAGCGTGTCCCCGTCCGGCATCGCCATGCTGGCGATGATCAGCTCGATGTTTTCGTCGAGCAAGGACTGTGCATCCGCGCAGTTTTCCGCCCGCACGACCGTCTCCGCGATCTGGCTCAGCGTGTCGGCGATGCGGGTTCCGGCAAAGCCGGCCTCCTCGACCAGCATGACGCGCGCCGGGCTGAGGTCCTCCTTTTCGGCGCCGTCGCCGTCGCGGCTGAACTGGCCGCAGACCTCCTCGCGCAGACGCCACTCCTCCATCATCCGCTTGAGGCGGACGAGCGAACGGACGCGCGCGAACAGGGCGATATCGTTGACCGGCTTCGTCAAGAAGTCGTCGGCGCCGGCCTCCAGCCCGCGCAAGCGGTCGGCCACGTCGGAGAGCGCGGTGACCATGACGACCGGAATGTCGGCGGTGCGTGGGTTCGCCTTGAGCTGGCGGCAGACCTCGAACCCGTCCATGCGCGGCATCATGACGTCGAGCAGGATGACGTCGGGCAGTTCCTCGTCGGCGATGCGCAATGCCGCCGGACCGTTGAAGGCGGAAAGAACCGCGAAGTACTCGCTCGACAGCTTCGCCTCGAGCAGCTTCACGTTTACTTCGACGTCATCGACGATCAACACGCGAGCGGTCATGAAGGGGGGAATCCGCCTCTGGTAAAGGGAAACCGATGCCGGTTCAGGCCAGGAAGCGCTCGACTGTGCGCAGGAAACTTGCGACGGAGATCGGCTTGGCGATGTAGGCCTCGCAGCCGCCGTTGCGGATTTTCTCCTCGTCGCCCTTCATTGCGAACGCGGTGACGGCAATGATCGGGATCGCGCGCAGGTCATCGTCCTCCTTGATCCACTTCGTCACTTCGAGACCGGAGACCTCGGGGAGCTGGATGTCCATCAGGATCAGGTGCGGCCGGTGCTCGCGCGCCATACGCAGCGCCTCGTTGCCGTCCTTGGTCTGCAGCGTGTCGTATCCTTGGGCTTCGAGGAGGTCGTTGAAGAGCTTCATGTTGAGCTCGTTGTCCTCGACGATAAGCACCTTTTTGGCGAAGCGCTGGCTGACCTCTCCCTCCATATTGAAAGCTTCGAGCGTCATGTCTCCAGGCCCCGTGAAATACGGTCGTAGTCGGCGGCGCTGTCGGTGGCCGCCGGCGGCCGGACCGCGAAGACCGCTGCTATCGCCCGCGATACGCTTGCCCCTTTTACGGCTGTGAACTTAACAATTGGTAAGCGGTGCCCGGTTGCCGCGCGTTTGGTTTGGCCAGGATCCGCCAGGAGAGATGACGAGCGGACTGCGCATCGGCGTCGATGTCGGCGGCACCAAGATCGAGGCCGCGGCGCTCGATCGCGGCGGCACGGTGCTGCGGCGCCGGCGCGTGCCGACCCCCGCCGGCGATTATTGCGCCACAGTCGCGACGATTGCCGCCCTCGTCGGCGAGTTTGAAGGCGGCCTCGACGCGCGCGCCACCGTCGGCATCGGCATTCCCGGCGCCTTGTCGCCGCACACGGGCCTCGTCAAGAACGCGAATTCCACTTGGCTGATCGGCCGGCCGCTCAAGGCCGATGTCGAGGCCGCGCTCGCCCGGCCGGTGCGTTTCGCCAACGACGCCAACTGTTTTGCGCTGTCGGAGGCGACGGACGGCGCCGCCGCGGGACGCCGCTGCGTCTTCGGAGCGATCCTCGGCACCGGCGTCGGCGGCGGCATTGTTATCGACGGCGTGGCGCTGATCGGCGCCAACGCAATCGCCGGCGAGTGGGGCCACAACCCGCTGCCGTGGCCGACGCCGGAGGAGCGGCCGGGGCCGCCCTGCTATTGCGGCCGCTCGGGCTGCATCGAGACCTTCCTGTCGGGGCCGGGGCTGGCGGCGGACCATGTCCGCGACGGTGGAGCGGCGCTGAGCGGGCAGGAAATCGCCACCGCCGCAGCGGCCGGCGACGCCGCCTGCCGTGCAACGATGGAGCGTTACGCCGAACGGCTGGCGCGCGCGCTCGCCTCGGTCGTCAACATTCTCGACCCCGACGCCATCGTCCTCGGCGGCGGCCTCTCGGCGATCGACGCTCTCTACAGCGAGGTGCCGCACCTGTGGCGCCGCTTTGTCTTCTCCGACTGGGTCGAGACACGGCTGCTGCGCCCCGTCCACGGCGATTCCAGCGGCGTGCGCGGCGCCGCGTGGCTGTGGCGGCCGGAGGAGGCCGAATGACGGCGCTGTGCCGCGATTGCGGCTTCGTCGGCGAGGATGCGGCGGTGTCGTCGGTACGCTGCGCCGCCTGCGGTTCGCCGCGGCTCGTGCGACACCCGGAGCTGGCGGAACTCGCGATCGCGCACATGGATTGCGATGCGTTCTACGCCACCGTCGAGAAGCGCAACCGGCCGGAATTGCGCGACCGGCCGGTCGTTGTCGGCGGCGGCCGGCGCGGCGTCGTGCTCGCCTGCTGCTATGTCGCGCGGCTCTACGGCGTGCGCTCGGCGATGCCGATGTTCAAGGCGCTCGCCGCCTGCCCCGAGGCGGTCGTGATCCGGCCGGACATGGCGAAATACCGCGAGGTCGGGCGCGCCGTCCGCACGGAGATGCAGCGGCTGACCCCGCTGGTTGAGCCGCTGTCGATCGACGAGGCCTTCCTCGATCTGTCCGGGACGGAGCGGCTGCACGGCGGCTGTCCGGCGCAGCTCCTCGCCGCGCTGGCGCGGCGGGTGGAGGCGGCGCTGGGGGTCACGATCTCGATCGGCCTCAGCTACAACAAGTTCCTCGCCAAGATCGCCTCCGATCTCGACAAGCCTCGCGGCTTTGCGGTGATCGGGCGCGGCGAGGCCGTCGAATTTCTCGCCGACAAGCCGGTGTCGCTGCTGTGGGGCGTGGGCGCGGCGACCCAGCGCCGGCTCGCCGCCGACGGCATCGCCCGCATCGGCCAGCTGCGGGCGGTGGATCCGCGCGAGCTGGCGCGGCGCTACGGCCGCATGGGGGTGCGCATGGGCCGCCTGGCCCACGGCGAGGACGATCGCAGCGTCAGCCCCGACGGCCGTGCCCGCTCGATTTCGGCCGAGACGACGTTCGCGGCCGACGAGGCGGATTTCGACGCGCTCTCGCGCAGGCTGTGGCCGCTCTGCGAGACGGTGTCGGCGCGGCTGAAGCAAAGCGGGCTTGCCGCCGGCACCGTGACCCTGAAGTTGAAGACCGCCGATTTCCGCCTGCGCACCCGCTCGCGTCGTCTCGGCGACGCCACGCAGCTCGCGGAGACGCTGTTCGAGACGGCGCGGCGCCTGCTGGCGGGCGAGGCCGACGGCGAAACCCGTTTTCGGCTGATCGGCGTCGGCGGCGACATGCTGAGCGACAAGAGCGGCGGCGACGAGCCGAGCCTGTTCGACCGAGAGCTCGATCGGCCGCGCCATGTCGAGGAAGCGGTCGATGCGGTCCGCGGGCGTCACGGCGCCGCCGCAATCCGCCGCGGCCGCGACCTCTGACGGTCAGCAGCTCGGTTTCGGCAACGGCTCGATGTCGGTCAGCGTGGCGCGGATCGAGTAGTCGCCGTAGTCGATCAGCATGTTCTCCGACACGCCGTTGTCGAGCAGGCGCATACCGAGCTCGTAGTCGGGCTTCTCGGCGTTGGGGTCGGCGGGAAAGAAGGCCAGCCGCACCGCCCAGCCCGGCCGCTGCAATAGCGGGCTCTTCTTGGCGTCGGGCGAGGGTTCGGTCTTGCCGGCGATGACGGCGGAAACCTGCACGGCGTTCTCGACGGTCGAGCCGTCGAACAGCTGCCGGGTCACGAAGTGCTCGCCGCGCTCGGCGCTGTCGATCAGCAGGATCGTGTGCGCGCTTGGGAAGATCACGCCGGGGGCCAGGATCATCCTTTTCGGCTCGGGCTTCTCGAAGTCGGCGACGCCGCCCTTGCCGGGGCCGTCGAGATGCGCCTCGCCGCGAATCTCCTCCTTGACCTCGCCGTTGCGCGTTTCCTTCTGGTTGAAGCGGTAGCGCAGCCCGTTCTTCGCCTCCCAGGTCACGAAGTTCGAAGAAATATCGACGTCCTTGGACTCCGAGTAGTTCATCTTGAGGCGGTAGCGCTGCTCGATGGTCCAGCCGTCGCAGGTCTCGCCCCACTCGTAGGCCATCGTGCCATGGGCGTCGACGACGCCCGAATCGGTGCGCGAACCGGCGAGGGTCATGGCGTACAGGGCGCGGTGCGGCATGATCTCGGCCGCGCTTGCCGGCGCCGCCGCCGCGGCGACCGTCGCCGCCAGGGTCACGACCGCAAGCCATGAGCGGTGGCGTCGAGCAGGTTCCCGCAACGCTAATCCGTCATTCCCGCGAAAGCGGGAATCCAGGCCCACCGCCTCGACATCTGCCCCTGGACCCCCGCTTCCGCGGGGGTGACGAGGAGAGTGCGATGCGGTCTGCTCTAAGGATCCAACTGAAGTATCGCGGTTGGCCGGAACCTTGCCCGGCCCATCAACAAGCATGGTGCTCTCCTCACCGGCGTCGCGCCCGGTGCTCCTCTCATGTACGCGGCGACAACATAGACTGCCCCTCTCCAACCCCCAAGGCCGCCGACATCGCACACAATGCGACGCAACAAATGCCGTCTGCCGCAGGGGAAGGGGATTGCCGGGCAAAAACTGCCGCGGCCGCCGCCGCTCGGCGCGAGGTCCGGCTCGACATCAAGCATTTAGCGAAGTTTTGCCTGGCACGCGGCTTGCCTGCCCCGGGCGGATGGCTATGGGGGAAGGCATGTCTGTACATTCGACGTTACCCGGGTCCGTCGATCCCGCCGGGCTGCCGCCGCTGCTCGCGAGCGGGCGGCCGGGAGGTCAGGATCGCGCACAACTGGCCGACTGGGCGCTCGCCGCGCTCGCCGACGCCGAAGCGCGGATGGCGAATCTGCAAGCGCGCATCGCCTATCTCGAAGGGCTTTCCGTTACGGACGAACTGACGGGCTTGTTCAACCGCCGCGGCTTTGCCAACGAGCTGAGCCGGGCGTTGGCGTCGGCGCGGCGGGGCGGGCCGCATGGCGCGCTGCTGATCTGTGACCTCGACGGCTTCAAGGGCGTCAACGACCGCTACGGCCACGCCGCCGGCGATGACGTGCTGCGCCAAGTCGCCCGGCTGCTTACCCTGCACGTGCGCCGCACCGACGCGGTCGCACGGCTCGGCGGCGACGAATTCGCGCTGCTGCTCGTCGGCGCCAGCAAGCGCGGCGCGGCGGAAAAGGCGTTGGTTTTCCGGCGGCTGATCGGCGATACCCGCTTCACGCATGAAGGAGGGGAAATGTCGGTCGCCGTCAGCATCGGCTGCGCCTATTACACCGGCGAGGAGGAGACGGAGGACGATTTGTTCCGGCGCGCGGACGCGGCGATGTATGCCGACAAGCGGCTCGCCCGCCGCGGCCGGCCGCGCCTCGCCGTCGCTTGAGCCGCGCCGTCAGGAGCGCGTCGGGGAGCCGCCACGCGGCGGCGGCAGGTCGAGCCGGATGTGCAATTCCTTGAGGCGCTCCGGCGGCACCGGCGCCGGCGCCTGCATCAGCAGGTCCTGCGCCTGCTGGTTCATCGGAAAGACGACGACCTCGCGGATGTTCGGGGTGTCGGCGAGCAGCATGACGATGCGGTCGATGCCCGGCGCGGACCCGCCATGCGGCGGCGCGCCGTATTTGAAGGCCTTGAGCATGCCGCCGAAGCGGCTCTCGACATCCGCCGCGGAGTAGCCGGCGATCTCGAAGGCCTTGTACATGATGTCGGGGCGGTGGTTGCGGATCGCGCCCGACGACAATTCCACGCCGTTGCAGACGATGTCGTACTGGTAGGCATTGATCGTCAACGGGTCCCGGCTTGTGAGCGCCTCCAGGCCCCCTTGCGGCATCGAGAACGGGTTGTGGCTGAACTCGATCTGCCCGGTCTCCTCGTTGAGCTCATACATCGGGAAATCGGTCACCCAGCAGAACTCGAACACGCCCTCGCGGGCGAGGCCAAGCTCGCGGCCGATCCGCAGCCGCGCCGCGCTGGCGAACGGCAGAAAATTCTGCGGCGCGCCGCACACGAAGAAGACCGCGTCACCGTCGCCGAGGCCGAGTTCCGCGCGCAGCGAAGCCGTGCGCTCCGGCCCGAGGTTGCGCGCGACCGGTCCGGCGCCTTCGCCGTCGCGGAAGAAGATGTAGGCGAGTCCGGGCTGGCCTTCCGCCTGGGCCCAGGCGTTCATGCGGTCGCAGAAGGCGCGGTTGCCGCCGGTCGGGGCCGGGATCGCGCGCACCCGCACGTTGGGGTCGGCGTCGATCATGCCGGCGAAAATCCGGAAGCCGGAGCCGCGGAAATGTTCCGTCGCGTCGCTCATCTCGATCGGGTTGCGCAGGTCGGGCTTGTCGCTGCCGTAGCGCAGCAGCGCGTCGGCATGCGGGATGCGGCGGAACGGCGGCGGGCTGACGGCGCGGCCGTCGGCGAATTCCTCGAAGACGCCGTGCAATACCGGCTCGATCGCGGCGAAAACATCCTCCTGCGTCACGAACGACATCTCGAAGTCGAGTTGGTAGAACTCGCCCGGCGAGCGGTCGGCCCGGCTCGCCTCATCGCGGAAGCACGGCGCGATCTGGAAATAGCGGTCGAACCCGGCGACCATCAGCAGCTGCTTGAACTGCTGCGGCGCCTGCGGCAGCGCATAGAACTCGCCCGGATGCAGCCGGCTCGGCACGAGATAGTCGCGCGCTCCCTCGGGTGAACTTGCGGTCAGGATCGGCGTCTGGAATTCGGCGAAGCCCTGCTCGATCATTCGCTGGCGGATCGAGGCGATGACGCGCGAGCGCAGCATGATGTTGGCGTGCACCCGCTCGCGGCGGAGGTCGAGGAAGCGGTAGGTGAGCCGCATATCCTCGGGATATTCGGCGTCCGTGTTGACGGGCAGCGGCAGCGGCTCTGCGGCCGACTGCACCGCGATCTTGGCGATGACGAGCTCGACCTCGCCGGTCGCGAGGTTCGGGTTGACCGTGTCGGCCGAGCGGGCGACGACGCGTCCGGTGAACGTCACGACGCTTTCGAGCCGCAGCGCGTCGGCCTCGCCGAACAGCGGCGACGATACGTCGATGACGCACTGCGTGACGCCGTAGTGGTCGCGCAGATCGACGAACAGGAGCTGCCCGTGGTCGCGCTTGCGGTGCACCCAGCCTGACAGCCGCGCCGTCTGCCCCTGGTCTGACAGACGCAGGGCGCCGCAAGTATGGGTGCGATAGGCATGCATCGGCTGCTTTCCACGGCGACGGCGCGACGGCGGCGAAAACGCACCGAACGGCGCCGCTTGTCAAGCCGGCGGCCGCCGGCGGCGACAACCGCCGCCGCGGCGCAAGTCCAAATGATCCACCGGCGGCGCGAAGCGTTAGCGACGACAGGCGAACTCCAATCCGGGAGGAAATCGATGGCGCAGGAGCTGAAGGACAAACGGGTCGCGGTGCTGGCGACCGACGGCTTTGAACAGGCCGAACTGACCGAGCCGGTGAAGGCGCTGCGCGAGAGCGGCGCCCGCGTCGATGTCGTCGCCCCGCATGGCGGCGAGATCCAGGGCATGCTGCACCACGACAAGGGCGACAAGGTGCGGGTGGACCGCACCCTCGACGAGGCGAAGCCAAACGAATACGCCGCGCTGGTCCTGCCGGGCGGCGTCGCCAACCCCGACCAGCTGCGCACCGACACACGTGCGGTCGGGTTCGTCCGGCACTTCGTCGAGGCGCAGAAGCCG
>Ga0070739_10002368_pt1 | contig 25574 bp, 25 predicted proteins | sample Coa_R1_7_FD_66445 | JGI IMG/M metagenome (GOLD analysis project Ga0070739, IMG submission 66445) | Surface soil microbial communities from Centralia Pennsylvania, which are recovering from an underground coalmine fire - Coalmine... | ecosystem: Environmental > Terrestrial > Soil > Unclassified ...
GCCCCGCCAGGCGATTCTGGCCGGCGCGGATTACCTAGTGATCGGCCGCCCCATCACCAATCCGCAGGAGTCCACCCCGCGCGTGGCCGCCTCCCAGGTGCTGCGCGAAATGCAGGAGGCCTTTTCGGCGGCGGCTCCGGCGGTCTCCTAGCTTCGCCCGCCCCCGGTCTCAGAATCCAGCCCGCGCCCGCGGTCATCTTCGTCACCGCCTACGATCAGTACGCCTTGCCTTCGACTCCCACGCCGTCGATTATCGATTGAAGCCCTTTCCTCTGGATCGTTTGAAGAAGGCGCTGGAGCGCGCCCGCAAGCGCACCGGCCAGATGGAACCGCAGGTTCCCGCGCCTTCGGCGGCTGACCTGGCCGCTGCCGCGCCCGCCCGGCCAGAAAATCGAGCGCCTGGTGGTCAACGACGGCGGGAAGATCCACATCATCCCCGCCGAGAAGCTCGCTGCGCCGCACAGCGAAAAGCGGAGTTGCCTCGAGCAGCAGACCATTTCGAGCATCGAAGAGCAGCTCAACCCGGCGTGCTTCGCCCGCATTCACCGTTCCTACGCGCCGCCGTTCTCCAGGACGGCACGCCGATCCCGGCCAGCCGCTCGGGCCACACCTGGCTCCGGGAGATGCTCGGCGAAGAGGTCTGGCCACGCCGCGCGGCTTCGGCCTTCAGATAAACGCGGTGGTCTTAATGCCCGAAATGTCGAACCGCTTCTGGCAGCGCAGGTTCTTGCAGTTCACCTTGTCATCGAGCAGCACCATGTAGCTGGCGGCCTTAGCGAATTTCGCGCGGTCCCGTTCGTCAGCATGGCCGGGCAGGCGGTCGATTTTCTTACGCACCAGCCAGCGCAGTTCGTAGCTCCCGGAGGTCCGGCAGAAGGGGCAGTTCAGCGTGGCCGGTTTGGTGGTCTGAGACTCACGGTAGAAGTGGCGCTCGTCCATTGGGCCTAACCATAATAGCCCCAAAACGAGGCTGCCCCAACGAAGCCGCCCGTTACGGCCGGCCGCCATAGCCGCAAAAGCGTAGACTAAAGACAGTATGCGGCGCGCTTTTCTGGCATTCGTGTTCGCATTTCAGGCTTCGGCGGCCTCCCGCGGCTGCGTGGGAAGCGTGGCGGTGTCCAGTTTCCGCGTAATCGTGCAGCCGGCTGGCCCCGGCGCGGCGGCGCCTGTGCCGATCCGGCAGATCAATAATCTTCCGAAAGGCTACCGCATCGTCTATCAGCCCATCGATCTTCCGCTGGATTTGAAAAAGGACGGCAAGCTCGCGCTGGTGATGGTTCCAAAAGCGGCCAACGATCAGACCACCGTGCTCGAACCCAAGGCGGCCGGCGCTCAGTCCGATTGGGACGCGCCGTTTGCGACGCGCATCGCCGTGCTGGTGCTCGCGCCGCAGGGACTCGACGAAAAGCGGCTGAACCGGCTGGTCACGCGCGAGCAGGCGCTGGTGAATGCGCTCGCGGATTACGCGGAACAGACCGCGAATCTCGAATCGGCGCTGGAAGTCGCCGACGAAATCGATCAGCAGGAAGACGACGACGATGCGCGCCCGCCTCGGGCCACGACTCCGACCGAGCAGGCGATCTTCGCGCTGGTGCGCGCCCTCAATCCGAGCGTTTCCGCATATAATCCGCTGGGCTCCGGCCGGCGCGCCGGCGCGGCCACTCTAATTGGCCAGGGCGCCGAGGCATTTTTTGAAAACGCCGGTGGCATCGTGCCGGGCGGGGGAATTCTTCCCGAAGTCAAGAACTGGCTGATGCCCGATACGGAGTTTCGCAGCGTGTATGCGATCAAGGGCGATAACGACAGCATGACGCTATGCACGCAGATTCAACCCCGGTCGCGAAACAAAATCGCCTATCTTTGGGCCCGGCGGTTTACGGGCGCATCCAAACCTGCGGTTTCGATCTTCAAGGACGGCGACGTGCCCATCGGGATGCGGGCCGGCGTGCCGGTGCGGCTCGAAAATCCGGCGGACTGGCCGCTGCTGAATAGCGTTTACGATTGGACGCTGGCGCCCAACAGCGGCGCCGCCGCGCCGTTGCGCGTCGCGGTTCGCCCGAATCCGGATGAGAGATCGCTCCAGGTGGACTTGCGGAAGTTCGCGGGCGCTCCGGGGCCCTACACCCTGCGAGGCAAGTGGGATTGGGAGACGCTGACCGTCGGCGGCACTGTGAACCTCCACCGGTTCGATGATCTTTCCATGGCCCGGCTGACCGCGGATTCGCAGGACAAGCTCATCGCGGGGACGGGGCCGGTGCCCGTCACATTGATCGGCGCGGATTTTCTGTTCGTGGAAAAAGCCTGGCTGCACCGGGCCGGAAGCTCCCGGCAGAGCGAGGTGGATCTCCCGCAGGATCGCAGCGGGCCGCCGGATCAACTGCGCTTGGTGGTGGAAACGGATGGATTGCGGCCGGGGCCCTATGTGCTGACGCTGTCGCGGATCGACGGCGCGACGGCCGACCTGCCCGTCCGGTTGCTGCCGCCCGTCCCGAAGCTGGCAGGCGCGGCTCGCGTAAATATCGGCGAGCGCAGCCAGCGCGCCGTCCTCACCGGCACGGATCTGAACCGGATTGAATCGGTGGCTTCCGACGGCGCCGATGTGATGCTGGAACCCGCCGGAGAAGACTCCGCGAGACGGGAGATGACGGTGCGGCTGCACGCCGGTGCAAAGCCCGGCGCAAAGTTCGCTCTGGATGCCCGCGTGGAAGGCATGGCCGGCGCGGTGCATTTTCCGGGCGCTCTGCAAGTGGTCGCAGCCCGGCCGAAGATACTGGAAGCAAAGCCCTCGCTGGCCTCGGATCTGGCGGTTGCGCTCCGCGAAGGAGAGATCCCGGCGGGCTCCTGGGTGAGCTTCGCGCTCAAGGTGGATCCCTCTCCGGCCAACGCCGCTTTAACACTGCAATGCGCCGGCCCGGATCGCATGGTGCAAGCCCTGAAGCTGCGAACCGGAGAAAAGCAGCCCAGCGCGGAATTGACCTCGGCCGGGCAGGGACTGTGGTTTTTGTCGCTCGATCCGGGCGCCGTGGGCCAAAGCGGCTGCGCGCTGACCGCGACCATGGAAGTGGAAGACCTGGGGAGGTCGGATCCGTTCCCGCTCGGAAACGTGGTGCGCCTGCCGCGGATCGAAAGTTTCGGGATGACGGATGAAAAGTCGCCCGACGGATTTTTCGGAGTCCTGAAGGGCTTCGATCTGGAGGCCATCGAGAAGACCGGCTGGGACAATCGCATGGGCATCGCGGTGGCGGAACTGCCGAGGCCGGTCGCGGGCGAAGGCCCGAAGCAGACGCTGCGGATCGCGATGCCATGGCCGTCGCCCAGCCCCAAGGCGCCGCTCTATGTGTGGCTCCGCGGAGAGACAGAGGGCCGCGCGACCAAAGTGCAGCCATGAGAAGGACGCGCTGAAGCATGTCTCCCGAGAAGTTCGATCGCCTCGTGGAGCGCGCTCTGGAGCGGATTCCGGCGCGCTTTCGCAAGCGCCTCGAAAACATCGCGATCGTGGTAGAGGCGGAGCCGCCGCGGCCGGGCCTGCTGGGACTCTATGAGGGCCGCCCGCTGATTCGCCGCAGCGCCTTTGAGGGCTTCGCATTTCCGGATCGCATCACGATTTATCAGGGCCCACACGAGCGTCTGGCGCGCCACCAGGCGCATCTGGAAGAGATGGTGGCTGAAACCGTGTGGCATGAGATCGCCCACTACTTCGGTATGGAGGAGGGGGAGGTGCGCCGGGCGGAACGCCGGCGGCGTATGCGCGGGCCGCGCCCCTTCCGCAATCCCTCCCGTAAACCATGATCCGGTGCTACATCACGGACCGGCGCACACTGGCGGCGGGAGAGAGTTTTCTAAGCGCGATCGCGCGGAACCTGGCCGGCGAGGATGGCCCGGACTGGATCCAGATCCGGGAAAAAGACTTGAGCGCCCGGGAACTGTTCGCCTTCGTGCGGAGCGCGATGGGGCTACCGAATCCGCGCGGGGTAAAGATTCTGGTCAACAGCCGGGTGGATGTGGCGCAGGCCGCGGGAGCCGCCGGAGCGCACCTGCCGTCCGATTCGGCGCCGCCCAAACTGTGGCGGTCCGTGACGCCGGCCGGATTTTTGCTCGGCGTATCCTGCCACAGCCTCGAGGAGGTGCGCGCCGCCGAGCGCGAAGGGGCGGATTATGTGGTGTACGGGCCGGTATTCCCACCGCGGTCGAAGGCCGCAGGACTGCAATCGCAAGGGTTAGCGAACCTGGCTCGCGCGGCTGCGGCAGTGAAGATTCCGGTGCTGGCGCTGGGGGGGATTACTCGCGCCAACGCGGCCGAGTGCGTTTCAGCGGGAGCGGCGGGGGTGGCGGGAATTTCGATGTTTCAGACGCGCTGAGAGTAGCCCGCGAGGGCGCTACACGGTGGCCGCGAAATGCGCGAGCCGCTGCCTGTTGGGCACCAGATCAGCCGCGGCGATCTCCAGCATGACTTCGAGCGGAATGGGCCGGCCAGGATCGAAGATGCAGGCCCCGATCTCGATGCGCCGCTCGCTGGCGGCGGCACGGATGCGCGCCCAAGCCTCCTCGGCAGACTCGGTGTCGGTATCGAAGATCGACATGGCAAAGGAGCTTTCGCTCATGCGCGCCACCAGGTCGGCGCCTCCGGCGATACTTTGGAGGAAATCGGCATCGGCCACCAGTTCGAGGTCGCGCCGCTGCTCGCCATAGGAGCTTTCAATGGCGGCGAGTTCGCGGGGTTCGGCGACCAGAACCATCCAGCGCCGGTCCAGCTTCGCCGCGATTTTGCGGTCGCGCTCCGCGGCCGCGAGGAATGCGGCGCGATTCGGCAGCCCCGTGAGCCAATCCGTGGCCGCCGCGGCCCGGGCCGCCGACAGCAGGCGATGACGGGAGACGGCGTTGCGGATCGCATGGGCCAGGGGCGCGGTGTCCACCTGCTTCTTGACCAGAAAGTCCTGGGCGCCCTCCCGCATGAGCCGGATCGCCAGGATCTCATCCTGCGGGTCCACGATGAGAATCACGGGGAGGTCAGGCGCCGCGCGCTGGCTCTGCCGGAAGGTCTCCAGACCGCGCGTATCGGTGAGGTTGAGGTTCAGGAGCGCGGCATGGGGCGATTCGCAGGCGATCACCCGCCCTGCTTCGGCCCAACTACAGGCGTGCAGGACTTCCAAACCGGCCCATTCCCGCAAGCGGCGTTGATCTTCGATCTCGTGAAGAACGTCTTGGAGAAAAAGGGCGTCCTCGGGATCGGATTCGACAACCAAAATTCGAAGTTGCTTTGCCACGGCGCTGAATTAGTGGGGCCAGCCGCAGAAGAATCTCAGGGACTGCCCCAACAAACTCACGGGCTAAGGTTATATTCTTTGAGTTTCCGATACAACGTCGTGCGCCCGATTCCTAGCAGTTGGGCGGCCAGCGCGCGGTCACCTTTCGTGTATTCCAAGGCGTTCAAAATGGCACGCCGTTCCAACTCGGCGAGCGGAATGATCCCGGAGAATGCGGCCGGCTCCGCCGGGAGGGAGGGCGCGAGGCTCCCGGGTAGCTCGGAGGAAAGCAGCGGCTGCGGATGGTTCGCGGCCGCAGCCGAAGTCAGATATTGCGATTTTTTCTCAATCAGGTGGTTCTGGAGGGCCGAAGGCAAGTCGGCGACGTGCAGCAGGGGGCCCGAATTGATCGCCACCATGTGTTGAATGCAATTCTCCAGCTCGCGGACGTTGCCCGGCCAGTCATAGGAAAGCATCAGCTCCATGACTTCCGCCGTCATGGTGTGGTTGCCGCCGGCGCGAGCCAGAAAGTGATTGATCAGCGCAGGAATGTCCTGTTTGCGCTCGCGCAGCGGCGCCAAGCGGATATTGATCACGTTGAGGCGGAAATAGAGATCCCGGCGGAAGGTGCCCTTCTCCACCTCTTTGGCCAGATCCCGGTTGGTAGCAGCGATAATCCGGAAATCCGAGCGCCGCGAGGTGAGCGATCCGAGCGGGCGGAACTCCTTTTCCTGCAAGACGCGGAGCAGCTTCGACTGGAGGTCCAGAGGCAGCTCCCCGATTTCGTCGAAGAAGGCCGTACCCCCGTTGGCGGCCTCGATCAGTCCAATCTTGGAGGAAGTGGCTCCGGTGAAGGCGCCCTTGGTGTGGCCGAAAAGCTCGCTTTCCATCAGCGGGCCGACCATCGAGGAACAGTCGATGGTAACGAAGGGTCCTTCGGGATTGCGGGCGTAGATTTCGCGGGCAACGACTTCCTTGCCGGTGCCGGTCTCGCCCAGGAGCAGAGCGGGCCAGCGGCAACTGCCTAGCTTATCGATCAGTTTCAGGATTTGACGCGCACGGGGCGACTGGCCGACGAGAACGTGGCGCGATTCTTGTGGAGACATGAAAGCTTACGCTCCGAATATTTAAGTGCGTTTCCGGAACCTAAACTCTACCTTTGTTTTAAAAAAAGCTACAGATCCCCCGAGCGAGCAACGGGATAAGAATGTTGGGGGTAGGGAATACCCACAAATAGGGTGATGGGACCACGGCCAAGATACAGGTTTCCGCCCGCGATCGCAGCGCGAAACACAAGAGGCCGAACGAGACCGGACAATATCCGAGGCGGGAAAGATATCCTTTGATACGGGCATGCGAGCCGCAGAAAAGTTCTGGCGAACACCGTCGCTTCTGTTCGTGGGCGTGTATTTGTTCTCCGGCCTGAGCCGGGTTGCCACCTCCTTCGACTCGCGGTGGACGGTGTACACCGCGATGAGCTTGTGGACTCACGGCGACCTCAATCTGGACGAATACGGGAGCGCGATTCGCGCCAACAGCTACTATGCGCTGCAATGCGTGGATTCAGAAGGGCGGATCTCCCTCCCGGCGGCCGGGAACTGCAGGGGTCATTGGTATCACGTCTATCCGATGGGCGGTCCGATCCTGGAGAGCCCGCTGATTGCGGGGGCGGTGGGCGCGCTGCGCGCGCTCGGGCCGGTTCTGGGGAGGATTCACGGCACGGGCGTGATTGGCGGGTTCCTGCGGGGGGACTACGATGCCGGCCATTCGCTGCTCGAAATGGAGATCGCGTCGGCGATGGTGGCTGCGGCGGCGGTCCTGCTGTACTGGACGGCGCGGCGCTACCTGGCGCCGGGGAGAGCGGTGTGGCTGGCCGCGCTGTTCGGCGTGGCGAGCCCGGCGTACAGTATCGCGGGAAGAGCGCTGTGGCAGCATACGCCCTCGCTACTGCTGCTCACGCTGATCCTGTATCTGCTGACGCGCGCCGAGGACAAGCCGCCGCTGGCGGCTTGGGCCGGCATTCCGGTGGCGCTCTCATTCACGGTTCGCCCTACCGACGCTCTCTTCGTGGTGGTGTTCACCGCCTACGTGGCGGTGCGCCACCGGGCGCACTTGTTTCGCTACCTGATGGCCGCGGCGCCTGTCGCGCTGCTGTTCGTGGTTCTGGACTACCGGATCTACCACAGCCTGCTGTCGCCGTATTACGGGACGCCGTTCCGGAGCCTGGATCAATGGAGGGTGTCCGCGACGGCGCTGGCAGGCAATCTGGTGAGCCCTTCGCGAGGGCTGCTGGTATTCACTCCGGTCTTTGCTTTCTCGATTGGGAGCATGCTACGCCGGAACTGGAAGGCTCCGCTGGCGCCGTGGCTGGCCGCACTGGCCTTATTGCAATGGATCGTCATCTCCTGTTCGGACGTGTACTGGTGGGGAGGGCATTCCTACGGGCAGCGCTACTTCACGGACGTGGTTCCGGTCTTCACGCTCTTCCTGATTCCGTATCTCGAGAAATGGCCGCTGCTTCCCCGGCCTCTCCGGACGGCGTTCGTGGCGCTGGCGCTAGCGGGGTTCGCGATTCACCTGCGGGGAGGATGGTCGGCGGCGGTGTATGACTGGAATGTGTCGCCGGTAAACGTCGATCACGCGCCCCAGCGTGTCTGGGATTGGTCCGATCCGCAATTCGCGCGGGCTGCAAGCGCAGGGCGGACGCCGTTTCCGGCCCGCCCCGCCCCTTAGCTGCCGGCTTCGGCGGGGGCGAGAACGGCTTCGGCCAGGGCGCGTTTAAGGGCGGGGAGGCCCTGGCCAGTGACGCTCGAAATCTTGAAGAAAGGAAGCTTTTTCCGGCGGGCGAGCTTCTGGAGGGCGGCGATGCGGCCGGGGTCCTGGGCGGCGTCGGTCTTCGTGGCGACGAGGATCATGGGCTTGGAGGCGAGGTCTTCGGAGAAACTGCCGAGCTCGTGCATGACGACCTCGAAGTCGTGGACCGGGTCGCGGCCGCTGGCGTCGGAGACGTCAACCAGGTGGGCGAGCACCCGGGTGCGCTCGATGTGACGGAGGAATTGAGTGCCGAGGCCGTGGCCGAGGTGGGCTCCTTCGATCAGGCCCGGAATGTCGGCGACGACGAAAGTGCGGTCGCCCTCGGCACTGACGACGCCGAGATTGGGCTCCAGAGTGGTGAACGGGTAATCCGCGATTTTCGGCCGCGCAGCCGAGATGCGCGAGATCAGAGTCGATTTGCCGGCGTTGGGGAAGCCGACCAGGCCGACGTCGGCGAGGAGCTTCAGTTCCAGGCGGAGGCGCTTTTCTTCCCCGGGGCGTCCGGGTTCGTGCTCGGTGGGAGCCTGATGGGTGGGGGTGGCAAAGCGGGCGTTGCCGCGGCCGCCGCGGCCGCCCCGGGCGACCAGGAAGCGGTCGCCGTCGCGAGTAAAGTCGTGGAGGATTCCGCCGGTGGCGGCATCGTAGATGATCGTCCCGACCGGCACGGCCACATCGACGGATTCGCCGTCGCGGCCTTTCTTGTTGCTGCCTTCGCCATGGCGGCCGCGCCCGGCTTTATGCTCGGGGTTGAAGCGCAGGTGGAGGAGGGTGTTGTAATGCTGGCTGGCGACCAGGAAGACGTCGCCGCCCCGGCCGCCGTCGCCGCCGGAGGGGCCTCCCCGCGGAACGTATTTCTCGCGGCGGAAGGCAAGGCAGCCGTTGCCGCCGTCGCCGGCTTTGACGAGAATCGTTACTTCATCAATGAACACGTTTAGGGCCCGCCTTGCTTGCCCCGGCAGGCAAACGGCTTGAGGACAACCGGGTGTCTCAGCCCACGGGGGGCGGATCGCCGGGCTATTCGGAGGCGCGGACGGAGACGAATTTGCCGAGCCGGCCGCGGTCGCGGAACTCGACCACGCCAGCGATTTTCGCAAACAGAGTATCGTCTTTGCCGACGCCGACGTTGGTTCCGGGCTTGATGCGGGTGCCGCGCTGCCGGACGATGATGGAGCCTCCCGGGACAAGCTGGCCGCCGAAGACCTTGACACCGAGGCGCTGGGCATTGGAGTCGCGCCCGTTTTTCGAACTGCCTAAGCCTTTTTTATGTGCCATGGGGTGCTATCTTACTCCGCTACGATCTCGTTCACCTGAACCCGCGTGAAGTTCTGGCGATGGCCGATGGTGCGCTTGTACTGCTTCTTGCGCTTGAACTTGAAGACGATGGTCTTGACGCCGCGGCCGTGCGAAACGATAGTGCCGCGCACCTTAGCCGAGCCTGCCTCGGGGCCGGCCTTGACGGAATCGCCATCGACGACGGCGAGGACGCGGCCGAACTCGACTTCCGATCCGGCGTCGCCAGGAAGCGTTTCGACGTCCACGGTCTGGCCTGGAGCCACGCGGTACTGCTTGCCGCCTGTTTCGATCACTGCGTACATAGAAACCCTCGAGAAGGTGTTTTGATTGGCGAAAGGTGCCGTGCCGCGCCTTCGTGCGCTGGCAGAAATTACAGGATACTACAAGGTCTGCTTCGGTTGCAGGCGGAGCTGGGCGTCCTCGAGCCGCTTGGCTTCCTGGTAAGTGAAGATCATGCGATGCACCACGGTCAGGTTTGCCAGGACGGCGATGACCCACAGCACCGGGGCCATGCGATCGAACAGGGCGCCGATAATCACCAGCACGATGCGCTCTGGGCGCTCCATGAAACCGACCTTGCAGGTGGGGATGGAATTTTCAGCGCGGGCGCGGGTGTAGCTGACCATGACCGATCCGGCCATGGCGAGCGCGGTCAACACCACGTAGAAATGGCGGTTGATGGAGCCGTACCAGACCAGCAGGCCGACCAGCAGGGCGAGATCGGAGTAGCGGTCCAGGACGGAATCAAAGAAGCCGCCGAAGCGGGTGACGCGGTTGGTTTCGCGGGCCACGCGGCCGTCCACCATGTCAAACAGGCCTGCGCCGACGATCACGGCTCCGGCCCACCGGAACTGGCCCACGGCCAGCAGCGCGGAGGCCGCCATATTGATCACCAGGCCGAGAAACGTCAAAACGTTCGGATGAATGCGCGAAAGGGCCAGCGCGCGCACGATCAGCAGGATCACCTTGTTGCAGGCAAAGCCGATCGCACTGGTGAACGTCGTGGGCGGCTTATCCTTCATGTATGGTTGTCGGCATGGATCGTAGTCAGCTCAATGATTTCCATCTCGCGGGTTCCGCCGGGAATCTGAATCTTCACCGAATCACCCACCTGTTTGCCCAGCAGGCCGCGGCCAATCGGCGAGCTGGTGGAGATCAATCCTTTGGACACATCTACATCTTCGCTGGTGACCAGTTTATACTTGATGCGCTCGTCCTTGTCGACGTCCAGCACGACGACCGTAGAGCCAAGGCCCACGCGGTCGCGGGGGATCTTGGACATGTCGATCATCGAAATTTCGCGCAACCGGGCCTTGAGTTGGCCGAGGCGGGCATTGACATAGGCCTGCCGTTCTTTGGCCGCGTGGTATTCGGCGTTTTCGCTTAGATCGCCGTGAGCGCGCGCCTTAAGAATTTCCTTGGGAAGCTCGATCCGCAACTCGTTTTCAAGAGCGGCGATTTCATCCTGGAGCTTTTTCTTAAGCTCTTCCATGCTGTCGTTAGAATTATACCGCCTGCCCGGCCGGTATCCCAGTCATCCCGTTAGAGGAGCGCCTCACGGATTTTGGCGAGCAAGGCTGCCTTGCTAAAGGGTTTTTGCAGAAAGTGGGCGCCCGGCGGGAGCGGCTCGCCGGTGAATCCGGACATGTAAACGGCCCGCAGGCCGGGGCGGGCGTGGGCCAGTTCTTGCGCCAAATCGAGGCCGCTGGAGCCGCCGAGCATCACATCGGTGAGGAGCAGGTCGATGCGGCCCGGCTGGAGCGCCGCCATGGATTCCGCTTCTTCGGCGGACGCGGCAACCAGGACCCGATACCCTTCCCGCCGCAGAATTTCTCCCAGCAGCCGGCGAATTTCCGCCTCGTCTTCGGCCAGCAGGATCGTCACCGGGCCGGTTGGTTCCGCCGGCGGGGGTGCAGGCGCGGGCGCAGCGCCCCCCGCGCGCAAATAGAGATGGGTGACCGCGCCGGTTTGTAAGATGTCGCCGCCCCAGGAGCGAATGTTCGCGTAAGCCCGGGCAAAGGCAGGATTCGAAAATGGGAGCGCCGAAGCGGGACTGATTTTCAGGCGCGCATAGGCGCCAGGCGAGAGCGTCGCGCCGGGCAAGCGTTGGTTGATGATCACAGCTTCGCAGGAGATCCGGATCTGCGTGGAGCCGGCGATCGCACGAATCGCTTCTTCGAGGGGGGCGGCGCTGGCCAGCACGGTCATCGTCGTGGGGGAAATGTCAACCGGCATAGAACCGCCGAGAGACTGAAGCAAGGGAGCCAGGGCGATCTCCGCGGGGGCGCCGGGCTCCGCATGCGCGATTTCAGCGAGCCGCGCCGTGACCTCGGCGATGCGTCCGGCCGCCGTGACGATCTGGCCGAGGCCGGCCCGAAGGGGGCTGTCCGCGGGCAACGACTCCAGGGCATCGTCCGCATAGCCGCGAACGATCATCAGGGGATTGTTGATGTCGTGCGCCAGGCGCCCGGAGAGCTCGCGCAAGGCGTCAAACCGGGCGGCATTTTGCGCAAGAAGTTCGAGCTCCCGGCCGGGGCCGATGCGCAAGAGGACTCCAGCGATCACCCGCTGGCCCGCGGGCGGCGGAACAGAAATGGTTTCGCGGACCCAGACGGGTTCGCCGGAGGCGTGCAGCGCGCGGAATTCGGCGCTGGCCTCGCCGCCGCTGGATAGCACGCGCATGTAAAGAGACATCACTTCGGAGCGATCTCCGGGATGAATACGCTCCGCGAAGAAGCGCGGCGATTCGAGCCAGTGCGAGGCGGGGTGGCCCAGGATTTCGCGGGCGGCTCCCGTTACGCGGCGAAACATGAGCCGCGCGCCATCGGCCTGCCAAAGGATGGCGGGGATAGCGCCCGGCATCTCTTCCGGTTGGGAAACGGCGCGGATCTCTTCCAGCGCCAGCAAAGTCCGCGGCTCGTTCTCCACGCCGCGGGAAGGCAGCGCGGCGGCGATGGCCCGAACGGACCGGCCACCGATCGTGACGATCAGCGGCGGGGTTTCCACGTGCAAGTGCGCGGACCGGATGTGCTCAATAAGTGCACCGGAGGGAAGGACGTGCTCAATACGCTTGTCGAAGAGATCGCTGGAGGAAAGCTGGAGGATCCGGCAAAAAGCGCGGTTGAACGAGACGATGGTGCGGTCTGCGCTAAGGACCGCTACGGCGACGGGCAGGGCCGTCAATACGTCCTGGTAAATCCGCAGATCCGAGTGGAGCAGGGCGAGCAGGCGCGCGACCTCCCTCGGTTTCCAGGATTCGGCGCGCTCCATCACCCTATAGTTTGAAGACGCGAAGGAAGGGCCATCAAGGTACTGCGGTACATGCTGCCGTAGTACTTTTGGGGCCTGAGTCGTAACGCTATTTAGTACAAGCGGACCCCTAACCGGCCTGGCTCGCGAAACATGTGCACAGTGTCCACGAAGCGCACCTGGCGTGACGAGTAGGTCATCGCCAGCGTGTGGGTGCGGCAGCCGTCGCCGAAGAAACGCACGCCGTGAAGCAGCGCGCCTTCGGTGACGCCGGCCGCGGCGAAGACGATCTGCTCGCCAGGGGCGAGATCGCGAGCAGTGTAGACGCGCTTCGAGTCGGAGATGCCCATTTTCTCCACCCGGGCTTCGAGCTCGGGGGTATCGATGACCAGGCGCGCGACCATTTCGCCGGAAAGGCAGCGGAGGGCCGCGGCAGTGAGGACGCCTTCGGGCGCGCCTCCGATGCCGAAGACCGCATCGACTCCCGCGCCGCGGACGGCGGCGGCGATGCCTGCGGAAAGATCGCCGTCGGGGATCAGGCGGATGCGGGCTCCGGCGGTCCGGATCTGGCTGATCAGATCCTTATGGCGAGGGCGATCGAGCACCATCACCACCAAGTCTTTTACCTGGCGGTCGAGGCAATGGGCAATGGCCTTGAGATTGTACTTGACCGGAGCATCGATATCGAGAGCGTCGCGGCATGCGGGGCCGGCGATGATTTTCTGCATGTAGCAATCCGGGGCGTGCAGGAGCCCGCCGGGTTCCGAGGCGGCCAGCACCACAATCGAGTTTGCTGTGCCCGTGGCGCAGAGATTGGTTCCCTCCAGCGGATCGACGGCGATATCGACGCGGGGGTATTCGACGCCGCCCGGAGCGGGCGCGCCGACATGCTCGCCGATGTAGAGCATGGGAGCTTCATCGCGCTCGCCCTCGCCGATGACGATGGTGCCGGACATTTCCACGGCTTCGAAGGCGCGCCGCATGGCCTGCACGGCGGCCTGATCGGATGCCTCGGGGTCGCCCTGCCCCATGGTGCGGGCCGAGGCAATGGCGGCTTCTTCCACCACGTGGACAAAGTCGCCGAGAAGGTCGCGTTCGATGCGGCTGTGCGGTTTCGCGTACTTGGGGGCGCTCATACGCGGTCATCTTACCAGAGTGGTTCGACAACAACCCGTCTTTGCGGCGGCGATCGCGTGACATGTATACTAACGCTCGCTCATGAATCTCGACAAAATTCCTACTTTCGATCAACTGCCTGTGAAAGCGGGCGCGCCGCCGGAGTCTTCGTGGGGAGTTTTCGGGGACGACGACGGCACCGGCTGCCTGAATTTCCTGACGCCCGCGGGAATCGTAGAGGCGGCCAAGCTGGTGCAGTCGGGCAAGGTGTTCCGGCTGGACGCGAGAATCGGCTTCGCCAAGCCGACTCTGTTCGGGCGGGCCACCATGGCTCGCACCGTGGTGCCGCTCGGTGCGATGGCGAACGACGACGTGCTGAACAGCTACAACACGCAGGAGGGCAGCCAATGGGACGGGCTGGGGCACGTCGGCCACAACAAATATCAGCGCTTCTATAACGGCGTCACCGTGGAGGAAATTCGCGAGCGCGGGAATCCGAAGCTGGGGATTCACCGCTGGGCGGATCGCGTGGTGGGGCGCGGCGTGCTGATTGATGTGTACGGGTTCCTGAAGTCGCGGGGCCAGGCCGTGCAGGCGCTGGAGCGGCACGTGTACACGCTGGAAGATCTGCAAGGCGCGCTGGACTGGCAGAAGACCAAGCTGAAGCCGGGCACGATCCTGCTGGTGCGCACCGGATGGATGGAGGAGTACGAGAAGCTGGCGCCGGAGCAGAAAGCGGCGCTGGCTCCGTTCGACAAGATCCGGGCGGCAGGAGTGGAGGCGACGCGCAGGCTGGCAGCGTGGCTGTGGGACAGCCGCGTGGCGGCGATCGGCGCCGATTGCCCCGGGGTCGAGGCGCTGCCGATGGATCTGGGCGATGACGGGCTGCTGCACTATCGCGCGCTGCCGCTGCTGGGGCTGCCGCTGGGCGAGCTGTTCGTGCTGGCTCCGCTGGCCGGGGATTGCGCGCACGACGGCCGCTACGAGTTCATGGTGGTCTCGGCGCCGCTGAACCTCGAAGGCGGGATCGCGTCGCCGCCCAACGCAGTGGCGATTAAATGAAATTTGCTTGACCACCGACCTACACTGTGACGTTGCCGTCGCCGGCGGGGGCAACGCGGGACTATGCGCGGCGCTGACCGCGCGGGAAGCGGGCGCGAGCGTCATCGTATTCGAGAGCGCGCCGCGCGACTTCCGCGGCGGCAACAGCCGTCACACGCGCAACCTGCGCTGCCTCGGGCCGGAGTATCCAGAGGAGGAATATTTCTCGGATCTGATGCGCGTCACCGCGGGCCGCACCGATGAGCGGCTGGCGCGCATCACGATCCAGCAATCGCAGGAAGCGAGCGGCTGGATGCGGCGGCACGGAGTGCGATTTCAGCCTTCGCTCAGCGGGACGCTGCACTTGGAGCGGACCAACGCGTTTTTTCTGGGCGGCGGCAAGGCGCTGCTGAACGCGCATTACGCGGAGGCGCAGCGGCGGGGCATTCGCATCCTGTATGACGCCGAAGTGATCGCGCTGGATGGACCCGGCGGCGCCGTCCGCGTGCGGGGCGGCGAGGAGATCCGGTTTCGGGCCCAGGCGCTGGTGGCGGCCTCGGGCGGCTTCGAAGCGAACCTCGAATGGTTGAAGGAAACCTGGGGGCCGGCTGCGGAGAATTTTCTGATTCGCGGGACGCCGTACAACAAGGGAACGGTGCTGCGGATGCTGCTCGATGCGGGCGCCGAGCCGGTGGGCGATCCCACGCAGTGCCACGCGGTCGCCATCGACGGGCGCGCCCCGAAGTTCGACGGCGGCATCGTGACGCGCCTGGATTGCGTGCCGCTGGGCATCGTGGTGAATCGCGAAGGCCGGCGCTTTTACGACGAAGGCGAGGATCTGTGGCCCAAGCGCTATGCGATCTGGGGCCGGCTGGTGGCGCAGCAGCCGGGACAGATCGCGTGGTCGATCATCGATTCGAAGGCGCGGGGGCGCTTCATGCCGTCCGTGTTTCCGCCGGTCCAGGCGGAGAGCGTGGCGCAGCTCGCGGCGAAACTGGAACTGCCGGTGGATGCGGTGGAAGAGACCGTGCGCGCGTTCAATCGCGCGGTAGTGGAGGGACGGTTCGATCCTACGGAGCTGGACGATTGCCGGACCGAGGGCCTCGCGCCGGCCAAGTCGCATTGGGCCCAGAGAATCGACCGGCCACCGTTTTTCGCGTATCCGCTGCGGCCGGGGATCACCTTCACGTATCTGGGAGTGCGGGTGGATGAGCGGGCGGCGGTGCGCGGGATGCAGCGGATCTTCGCCGCCGGCGAGATCATGGCCGGCAACATTCTCGGGCAGGGATATCTGGCGGGCATCGGGATGACCATCGGCAGCGTGTTCGGGCGGATCGCCGGGAAGGAGGCCGCTCGTGCTGCCGGGCATTAAAGGAGGAGCCAAGAGCGGCACCGCGCGGCAAGCAGCGCTTCGCGAAGGCGGGCGCGTCATGACCATCTGCAACGCCTGCCGCTACTGCGAGGGCTACTGCGCGGTGTTTCCGGCCATGGAGCACAGGATCACGTTCCAGCCGGACGATCTGGAGTACCTGGCAAATCTGTGCCACAACTGCGCCGAGTGCTACGACGCCTGCCAGTATGCTCCGCCGCACGAGTTCGCGGTGGATGTGCCGCGAGCGTTCGCCGAGATCCGGCGGCATAGCTACCTGCGGCTGCCGGTGGGGCTGGCGGCGGCGATCTCGGTGGCCACGTTTTTAGCGGTGGCGGCGGTGGAGGGCATGATCGGGCACTCGACCATGGTTGCGGTTTTCGGCACGGCGGCGGTGTTCGTGCTGGCGGCGGGAATGATTCCGCTGCGGCTGCGGAAGCGGGCGGTGCTGGATGCCCTGACGCTGCGCTACATGAATCCGGAGCATGACAAGCGGCGTGGTTTCTACCATCACTGGGCGTTTTACGGCTTTCTGCTATGCTTTGCGGCCACCAGCGTGGCGGCGTTTTATCATTACTTCCTGCATTACCGCGCGCCGTATCCGATCCTCAGCGCGCCGGTGATTTTAGGCACGATGGGAGGCGCCGGGCTGCTGGCCGGCACGGCGGGAATGTACGTGCTGCGGCGCGATTACAGCGACACGGGCTTTATCGCGCTGCTGTTTTTCACCAGCCTGACGGGGTTCCTGGTGCTGGCGCTGCGGGAAACTCCAGCGCTGCGCTGGCTGCTCGCAATTCATCTGGGCGTGGCCCTGGCGCTGTTCGCGACGATGCCGTACGGCAAGTTCGTGCATGGGTTCCACCGCCTGCGCGCCCTGGCGCGCTACCACCGGGAACGCGCGCTGCCTACTTCAGAATCGTAGAGCAGAAGGTGGTGCCGGGCCCGAAGGGCCCGCCGCACTTCATCGTCTGGGCGAACTGCGCGGCCTGCTTGAAGTCTTTTTTGGTATCGGGATAATCAATGCCGAAGTGGTAGCCGCCGGCGCTGCTGAGCGTGTACCAGGGATAGATGCAGAACGGGCCGCCGTAGCTGCTGCACGTCGCGTTGACACTGGCGATGCCGCCCAGATCGCTGACCACGCCCCAGGATTGCGGCGAGGAGCCGTCGCCAAAGGTGACCGACACGATGCGAATCGGCGTAAAGCCCGCCCATGAGGCGGCGTTGCAGGAATCGCAGTTGCTCTGCCCGGGCAAGCAGACCGCGCCGGGTTGGGAAGCAAACGCCGAAGTGTGGCCGATCTCCCAGACGAAGGAATTGGGGGCATCGTGGGTCAGGCCCCAGCCGAGCGAATTGCCGACGGCCTGAGTGTCATAAGCGGGCATCAGCGGGCCGGAGCTGGCGGAGTTGAGCACAATCGTGCCGGAGTGGCCGGTGGTGAGATCGGCGACCGTGACGTGGTAGCCGTCCTGCGCGCTGGTGGTGAACCACTGAATGGTGAGCGTGTCGCCTGCGCTCATGAGGAGCGGATTGCCGGGCCGGGCGCTGTCTTCCAGCATCGCGTTAAAGGCCGCGGGCTCTTTGTAGCCGCCGGATTTGCCGCTGGGAACCACCGACCAGACCGGCGAGCAGGCGGTGTAAGCATTGGGCGCGTAGGTCACCGAGTAGCCGCCGCTGGGAGTGCACTGTTTGACGATCGCGTCCGGGTAGAACTGAAGCTCGACGAAAGCCTGGCCGAGAAGGCTCCTGGGATCGGCGACCACGCCGCCGAACCAGAAGGTGGGGCCGACGCTGGAGACCAGGGATTGGCCGTCGCCAGGCAGGATGACTTTCCAGGTGAGATCGCGGCCGGAGCCGGGAGCGCTGGAGATGGAAAACAGCTCGGGCTCGTCATGGCCGGTGCAGCCGGGAGTGTAGCCGATTTCCAGGGTGCCTTCGATGTAGAGGGGGCGATGCCCGATGCAAATGGTGCTCTGCGAAAAAGTGGGCACGGATGCGAAGAAAGAGACGGCAAAGAAAGCAGTAAGAGGTCTCAAAAAATCCTCCGGCCAGGAAAGATCGCTTGATTTTACCTGAAGGCGACGGGTACGGGGGATTCACTCCAGCCGGCCACTTTGCGCGGCGTGAGTAGTAGCGTGGCGCTGAGCCCCATGGCCGCCGCGAGCGAGAGCCACAGGCCCGGCATCGCCCGGTTGCCGGTGACATGGATTAAATACGTGGAAACAGCGGGCGTAAATCCGCCGAAGACGCCGGTGGCGAGGCTGTAGGCGAGCGAAAATCCCGAGGCTCGTACTGTGATGGGCATGATCTCGGTGAGGAAGACGACCATCGAGCCGTTGTAGCTTCCGAAGATCACCGAGAACCCCAGGGCCACCGTGAGCAATCGCGCGAAGGAGGGCGCGCTGACCAGCCACAGCAGCGCGGGGTAGGCGGTGGCGAGCGCAAGCAGGGAGAACACGATCAGCAGAGGCCGGCGCCCGAAGCGGTCGGAAGCCGCGCCCATCACGGGCAGCAAAACAAAATTCGACAGGCCGACGCACAGCGTCACCAGCAGGCTGTCCCGGGTGGAGAGATGCAGGATGGCGCTGCCGAAGGTCGGCATGTAGGCGGTGATGAGATAGAAGGTTACCGTGGTGGTGGTGCTGAGCATCATGCCGAGAATCACCAGCCGCCAGTTGGCGGCCAGGCTGCGGAGGATCTCGTGCACATCGGGATGGTGCTTGCGCGACAGAAATTCGTCCGTCTCCACAAGAGATCGGCGCAGCAGAAATATAAACGGGACTAGGAGGGAGCCGATCAGCAGCGGGATGCGCCAGCCCCAGGCGGCCATCTGCTCCGGCGGGAGCCGGTAGGAGAGCAGCAGGCCGAGCAGCGCGGCGAAGACCACGGCGACCTGTTGGCTGCCGGACTGCCAGCTCACGTAGAGGCCCTTGCTTTCGGGCGGGGCGATCTCGGCCAGGTAGACGCTGACGCCGCCGATCTCGACACCGGCGGAGAGGCCCTGAATCAGCCGGCTGAACACCACCAGCAGCGGCGCGAGCAACCCCAGAGTTTCGTAGCCGGGCAGGCAGGCGATGGAGAGCGTGCCGGCGGCCATGAGCGAGAGCGTAAGCAGCAGGCCCTTGCGGCGGCCGTGACGGTCGATATAGGCCCCCAGAACGAGGGCTCCCAGGGGGCGCATCAGGTAGCCGGAGCCGAAGGTCGCCAGCGACAGCATCAGCGAGGCGTATTCGCTCGAGTGGGGGAAGAAGGCGTGCCCGATGCCCGCGGCGTAGTAGCCGTAGACCATGAAATCATACATCTCCAGAAAATTGCCGACGGAGACGCGGAAAACGCTGGCCATTTTGGAGCGGCGGTCCGGCACGACCTACCAGTAGACCACGTTTGGGAAATCCTGAGACGTTTCGGCCACTTCCTCTACTAGTCAACAGATGCGGGAGCCTCTGCTTCTGCCCGCCGCCGCGCTGGCGGGGGGCATTCTGTTGAGCCACTGGTCGCCGTTTTCGGTGCCCGAGGCGGCCTTTGGGGCGGCGGCGTTTCTGATACTGGCGATTCCGGCACGGCCGCGCTGGCTGCGGGGGACGTGTGTGCTGCTGGCGGTGGTCTGCTGCGGGGCGCTGGTGGAAGCGTGGCGCCGGCCGGGGCCGCCGCCGGAGATCGACGCGGGATCGAAAGAGATCGTGCTGCTGGAGGGGTGCGTGGTGGAGCCCACAGTGCTCTCGCCGGGGCGCGAGCAGTTCACGCTGGAGCTGGCGCCGGAAGCCCGCGCACGGGTGAGTTTGGCGCTGGACGATTCGCCGGGCGATGCAGGCCAGGCGCCGGTGGCGCTGCGCTACGGGCAACGCGTGGAGATCGAGGCGCGGGTGCGCGCGCCGCACAACTTTAATAACCCGGGGTCGTTCGATTACGCGGCGTATCTGGCGCGCCAGAAGATTTTCTGGACAGCGTCGATGACACGGCGCTCGCGGCCGAAAATTCTGCCGGGGCGGTGTGGATCGCAGTTCCTGGCGATGGTGTTCGCGCTACGCTGCGCGGCGCTGGAACGGCTGGAGAGACTCTACGCGGGCGACGATTACGCCACGGGCATCATGGAGGGCATCCTGATCGGGGAATCGTCGGGGCTGCGGCGCGTGTGGACGGATAATTTCCGCCGCACGGGAACGTTTCACGCGCTGGTGATTTCCGGGATCCACGTGACGGTACTTGCGGGGGTGCTGTTGTTCGCGCTGCGGATCTGCGGCGTGCCGGATTTATCCGCGCTGGCTCTGGCGGCTCTTGCCTCATGGCTGTACGCGCTGGTTTCGGGGTTATCGGCGCCGGTCGTGCGCGCCGCCGCCGGGTTTACGCTGTTTCTGGCGGCTCGATTTTTGTTCCGGCGGACGCGGGTGATGAATCTGCTGGCGGCGATCGCCATCGGGTACCTGCTGTGGGACCCGGACGCGCTGTTTGATGCGAGTTTCCAGCTCTCTTTTTTGTCCGTGGCGGCTATCGGGGCGCTGGCGGCGCCGCTGCTGGAGGCTCGCATCGTGCCTCTGGCGCGCGGGATGCGAGCGATCTCAGACGCCGCCGCCGATCCGCACCTGGAGCCGCGGGTGGCGCAAGCGCGGGTGGAACTGCGGCTCGCGGCAGAGACCTTGGCGCTGTGGATTCGGGTCAAGACGCGCTGGTGCGAGGCCGTACTGGCGGCTCTGGCGCGCCTGGGGCTGTTGGCGGCAGAGATGGCGTTGATTTCCGCGGTGATCCAGATCGGGCTGGCGTTGCCCATGGCGGCATATTTCCACCGGATCTCGTTCACGGGGGTCAGCGCGAACCTGGTGATCGCGCCGCTGATGGAGGCGCTGGTGCCGGCCGGGTTCCTGGCGATCTTCACGAAGTGGCGCTGGGCGGCGGGACTCGCCGGGCTCCTGCTGAAGATTTCGGCGCACGCGGCGGACTGGCACGCCAGGCTGGAGCCGTCGTGGCGGGTGCCGGACCCGCCGCTGTGGCTTGGGGTGAGCTTCGCGGCGGCGCTGACCCTCTGCGCGGCGGCGGCGCGGCGCCGCGTCGCGCGATGGCCGGCGGCGGCCACGGTTCTGGCGCTGTTCGGATTGCTGCTGTGGCAGCCCTGGCCCGCGCCAGCTGCCTCCGGCCTTCTGGAGCTGACCTCGCTCGACGTCGGCCAGGGCGACAGCCTGCTGCTGGTGTTTCCGCAGGGCAAACGGATGCTGGTGGACGGCGGCGGCTTCCTCCAGTACGGCCGGGCCCGGCCGTTGAACCTGGATACAGGCGAGGACGTGGTCTCGCCGTACCTGTGGAATCGCGGCCTCCGGCGGCTGGATGTGGTGGTGGCCACACATGCCCACGCCGATCACATCGGGGGGCTGCCAGCGGTGCTCGAAAACTTCCGGCCAACAGAGCTGTGGGTGGGGGCCAACCCATCGAGCGCGCTGGAGGAGCAGGCCGCCCGCCTGGGCATCCGGGTGATCCGGCGGAGTGCCGGGGAGGCGCTGGATTTTTCGGGCGCGCGGATCGAGATTCTATCGCCACCAGCGGACTACGCCGCCCGCCAGGCAGGCAACAACGATTCATTAGCGTTCCGGGTGGCCTACGGGTCCAGGTCCTTCCTGCTCACCGGCGACATGGAACGGCCAATGGAGACGATCGCGCTGGGCAAGCCGGGCTCGCTCCACGCCGATGTGCTGAAGGTAGGGCACCACGGCTCCCGGACCTCGACCACACCGCCCTTTCTGGACGCGGTTTCTCCTTCCATCGCTCTGATCTCCGCAGGGTTCGAAAATTCTTTCGGGCATCCGCATCCGGACGTAATCCGCCGTCTGGAGGCCCGGCGTGCCGCGATCCTGCGTACGGACCTGGACGGATTGGTGACGGCAGCGACGGACGGACGCCGGTTATGGTTCAATGAAATGGCCTGGCAGCGGGGCGGGAGCGCCGCGTTTTTCAGCGCTGGGCCATTTTTCGCCTTTCCTTTCGGTTGGTGAGAGCGCCCGTATCCTTCGGTAAGCGAACTGAAACTTCCGGCCAGATTTGATAGAATGAACTCGTATCTGAATGAGGTTGTTGTGCATCTCAACGGTTAGGGAATAGCAGACTTGCGTATAGCCATTCGAGCCGCGTCCATTCTGAGCACGGTAGTTCTGGGTGTGGTCCTGGTTTCCCCACTATCAGCCGCCGAGACAGACGATGCCAACCTCGATATCGTCGGTAAGTACCTCAACGCCACCAAAACCCAGCAAAACGCGCTCCGGGGGGCGCAGATGGAAGTCGACATCGACGCCAAGCTCCCCAAGCTCTCCAAGCAAGGAAAGCTGAGGGCTCTGCGGTTCGTCTCGACTCTTGGGAAAATCACGTATAAGGCGCTGGGCTTTTCCGGGGACAACACCGTGAAGCAGGAGGTGATCGCGCGGTACCTGTCGCTGGAGACGGAGGATCGCGACACCAGCTCGGTCGCGGTGACGCCGGCCAATTATAAGTTCCAGTTGAAGGCCGTTTTAACGCAGAGCGAGCAGAAGACCTACATCTTCCAGCTCAACCCCAAGAAAAAGCGGGTAGGATTGTTCAAGGGCGAGATCTGGCTGGACGGCGCTACCGGCATGCCGGTTCGCGAATCCGGGCGCTGGGTGAAGAGTCCCTCGGTGTTCGTCAAGAAAGTCGAATTTGTGCAGGAATTTGCCTTACAGGACGGCGTAGCTTTGCCTTCGCACATCGAAAGCACCATCGATACTCATATTGCGGGCAAGGCCGAGCTGAGCATCAACTTCACCAATTTCACCTGGCAAGCAAGTGACCAGGCCGGGCAGGTGGACGAGGATTCGCCCGGCCACTGATTGACCAACGTCAAGCCAAACCATGGAGCGCGAGCGCTAAAGCATGAGAACTCTGTTTCTGAATCCGCCATCCTTCGATGGCTTCGACGGCGGCGCCGGATCGCGGTGGCCCTCCACGCGGGAGATCGAATCCTACTGGTATCCGGTCTGGCTATGCTATCCGGCCGGGATGCTGGAGGATAGCAAGGTTCTGGACGCTCCGCCGCACGGCGTCTCGATCCAGGAGTCCATTCGCACGGCGAAGGATTTCGAACTGCTGGTGCTGTTTACCTCCTCGCCAGGGTTTCACGTGGACGTGAAGATCGCGGAGATGATGAAGGACGCCAATTCGAAGTTGAAGGTCGCCTTCGTGGGGCCGCCGGTGACCATCGAGCCGGACAAAGCGCTGAACGCGTCCAAGGCGATCGACTTCATCGTGCGGCGGGAGTTCGATTACCAGATCGCCAACTTCGCCAAGGGCGCGCCACTTTCCGAGCTTCCGGGCGTCAGCTATCGCAAAAACGGCGCCAACGTCCATAATCCGGAAGCTGCGTACATCGAAGATCTGGACGCGCTTCCGTGGGTGACCAAGGTCTACAAGCGCGACCTGGATTTCCGGCGCTACAACGTGCCGTTCCTGCTAAATCCGTACATTTCGTTCTATACGACCCGCGGATGCCCCGCTATGTGCACCTTCTGCCTGTGGCCGCAGACGCATTCCGGGCACCGCTGGAGGCTGCGGTCCAACCAGGATATTGTCGGCGAAGTGAAGTACGCACTCGAGAATTTCCCGGGGCTGAAGGAAATTTTCTTCGACGACGACACCTTCAACTACCGCAAGCAGCGGACGCTGGAGCTGTGCGCGGAGCTGAAGAAGCTGAACTTCACCTGGTCCTGCACCTCGCGCGTCACCACCGACTTCGAGACGCTAAAGGCCATGAAGGAAGCCGGTTGTCGGCTCCTGATTGTCGGCTATGAGACCGGCGACGCGCAGATCCTCAAGAACATGAAGAAGGGCGCGACCGTGGACATGGCTCTACGGTTCACGGAGAACGCGCACAAGTTGGGTCTGGTGATCCACGGCGATTTCATTGTAGGAATGCCCGGCGAGACCAGGGAAACCCTGCGCAACACCATCGATTTCGCCAAACGCCTGGATTGCGAGACCATTCAGGTTTCGATCGCCCACGCCTACCCCGGAACCGAGTTCTACGAGTACGCCAAGCAGAACAACCTGGTGCAGATCAACATGGCCGACGAGCAGGGCCATCAGCTTCCCAACGTGGTTTACCCGGGCATTCTGGACCGCGCCGAGCTGGTGGATTGGGTGGAGCGCTTCTATGGCGAATATTACTTCCGTCCGAAAGCCGCCTGGCGCATTGTCCGTAAAGCCATGTTTGACAGCGGCGAGCGCAAGCGGCTCTATAAAGAAGCCAGGACGTACCTGAGCCTGCGCCAGAAGCGCAAGAAATACGTGGCCGAATACAAAGCCGCGGGCGCGGATCCCTCCCTGAAGCAAATCGAGCAGAAGCCGGCGGGCGAGCACGTCTCGGTCTGACGCCCCCTGATGCTCAATGCACGCTTGCGATGGAAGACGCGGCTGTTCGCGCTCATCGTCATCCTAAGTAACGCCTTCGGGAATTTCTTTTTGACGTGGGGCATGCGGCACCGCGGCACCGCGCTGACCCGGTCGCCGCTATCCTATATCGCGGCGATCTTCAGCCCATGGGTGAGCCTGGGGATCTGCCTGTTGATCTTGTGGCTGCTGAGCCGCATGGCCCTGCTGAGTTGGGCGGACCTGAGTTATGTGCTGCCGGTCACCTCGCTCGGCTACGTGGCCAACGCGATGATCGGGAAATTCTTTTTGCATGAACAGATCACCGCGGGCCGTTGGGCGGGCACGCTGCTCATCGTGGCGGGCACCACGCTGGTGGGGTTGAGCCAGCCCCAGACGCCGAGACTCGCGGAGCGCGAGCCGGAGCTGCTCAGGAGCACCGAAGCATGAAAGCCTGGCTGCTGCTGGCCGTAATCGTGGTCTCCACGGCGATGGGGGACGTGTTGCAAAGCCTGGAGATGAAGCGCCACGGCGAGATCCGCGATTTCGGCGCGCGCGGCCTGGCCCGCGTCATCAAGACGCTGGTGCGAAAGACCTACCTCATTCTGGCGATCCTGTGCATGGCGATCTCCTTTTTCGCGTTCATGACGCTGGTGGAGACCGCGGACCTGAGCTTCGCGGTTCCGGCGTCCGCCGCGAGCGTAGTGATCGAGACGCTGCTGGCCCGTCTGATTCTAAGGGAAAGAGTGGACCTGCGGCGCTGGGCCGGCGCGCTGCTGGTAGCTTGCGGCGTGTGGCTGCTGGCGGTCTGATCCCCCAGGCGATCGCGGCCGTCGCCGGGGCATACCAACTTCTTTCCATAGTGGCCTGCCTTCGTTTCCTGCGGAGGCACGGCGGGAGCGGAGCGCCGAAGGCTCTGCCCGCGTCGATCCTGAAACCGATTCAGGGAATCGATGAAGGCTTGCGGGCCGCGCTGGAATCCCACTCGAATCTCGAAGGCGAATACGAGCTTCTCTGCGGCGTCCGCTCCCTGGACGATCCCGCCGTGCCGCTGCTGCGCGAATTTCCGCGGGCGCGAATTGTCGAGTGCCGGA